>ERZ1026968.202-NODE-202-length-30754-cov-6.773022_pt1 | contig 30754 bp, 32 predicted proteins | sample MGYA00519295_ERZ1026968 | MGnify/ENA primary metagenome ERZ1026968 (study PRJEB26926, sample SAMN06164480) | human gut metagenome | biome: ENVO:00009003; feature: ENVO:2100002; material: ENVO:00002003 | host: Homo sapiens | place: USA | collected 2012 ...
TACTGAACTACTTCTCTAGCAAAACTACAAAAAGTAACTCAGCTGACAAACTTCAAGTTCTAAACTCTTATTTTGTCATTATCTGATTGGACTCTGCAAAGGTAAGAGAGGCTGTTTCTCATTAACCCCACGATGGCCGGAGGGTGCAAAGCGACCCGACAGCCTTCGTGGGGTTATTGCCGAGATATGACAGCTTGGTCGGAGACCATGTCTCTCGCCACACGCCTCTTGGTTCTGTGGTATGACGGGTGTGTGGAAGTACAGCGACATGGTCTTCGACCAAGCCTTGCTACGCCATGTCTACCCCACGAAGGCCGGTGCCAGCTGTCGTTGTCGCCGGCCATCATGGGGTTATTGAGAAACAGCCTCTTCGAGGCAGTAAAGTCCGATTGCCCATAAAGTCTGAGGAAAAAATGATAAGGTTTGTCAAAGGATTAGTCTTATCTTTTGTTAATTATGGCGGGACAAGGAAATGTGCGACGGCTTGTTAACTTGCATATTCCTAAAATATAGAGTAATTTTGCAATTCCTGTTTTTTGTATGTAGAATTTAGGTTAAAAGTGCTATCATAATTATGAAGGAAAATAAGAAATTACGGTTTGCGACGCGGCAGATACATGGCGGTCTGCATCCGGGCGAGAGCGGCAATGCGCGAGGTCTGGCCATCGTGCCGACGGCGGCTTACCGGTTCCCGTCGTGCGAATATGCCGCCGATCTGTTCGAACTGTCCCAGCCGGGCAACATATATACCCGTCTCCAGAATCCAACCACCGCCAATTACGAGGAGCGCATAGCATCGCTCTACGGAGGCACGGGCGCGGTGGCGACGCCTTCGGGCATGGCGGCCATCTTCGTGACCGTCAGCGCTCTGGCGCAGGCCGGCGACAACATCGTGACCACGCCTTACCTCTACGGCGGTACATACAATCTGTTCCGCCACACGCTGCGCAAGCTCGGCATCGAGGTACGCATCGCCGCAGACGAGGCGCCCGAGGCACTTGCAGCGCTCTGCGACGACCGCACGCGCGCCGTGTTCATGGAGTCCATGGGCAATCCCACCTGTGCCGTGCCCGATATGGAGTGGATCGCCAAGGTGGCCCACAACGCCGGTGTGCCTCTGATAGTCGACAATACTTTCGGTGCCGCGGGCTACCTCTGCAACCCCTTCGACTGGGGCGCCGACATTGTGGTGGATTCCGCCACGAAATGGATCAACGGCCACGGCACTGCCATGGGCGGCGTCATCGTCGACGGCGGCACCTTCGACTGGAGCAACGGCAAATATCCGCAGATTGACGGCCCCTCCGACGGCTATCACGGCCTGAACCTGTACGAGACCTTCGGCAACGCGGCCTTCGCCGTGAAATGCCGCGTGGACGGCCTGCGCGATTTCGGCACATGCCCCTCGCCGTTCGACAGCTATCTGATGTGCCTCGGCCTCGAGACGCTGTCGCTGCGCGTTCGTCACCAGGCGGATGCCACACGACGCCTCGCCGAATTCTGCGCCCAAAGCCCCTGCGTGCGCTCGGTCAGCTACGTAGGCTTCGAGGATCATCCCAGCCATAAAAATGCAGCGAAATATTTCCGCGACGCATCGTCGGGTGTGTTCACCATCGAGCTTGAGGGCGACTTAGATACCACCTCGCGCTTTGTGGAGGCTTTGGAGCTGTGCGCCCACATGACCATGATAGGCGACTCCATAACGGTGGTGACGCATCCGGCATCCACCACCCACAAGCAGCTAAGCGAGGCCGATATGCTCGCCGCCGGCGTCACACCGACGTTGCTGCGCATCAGCTTGGGATTAGAGGACGTGGAGGATATCATCGACGATTTCCAACAGGCGTTCGAGAAATGCGGACTCGCTTCCAAAGCATAACGGATGGTGCAACTGATATATAATCACCCGGAGCCGTTCGAGCCGGAATTGGGCGGACGTCTTGACAGTCTGCAGATAGCTTACCACACCTACGGCCGGTTGAACGAGGCGCGCGACAACGCTATATGGGTATGCCATGCCCTGACCGCCAACAGCGACGTGGCGGACTGGTGGCCGCATACGGTGGTGAAGGATGGCTTTCTCGACCCGGAACGCTATTTTGTGGTGTGCGCCAACATCTTAGGTTCGTGCTATGGCACCACAGGGCCGATGAGCGTCAATCCCGCCACGGGACAGCCGTATTACGGCGAGTTTCCCCGCCTGACCATGCGCGACCTGGCACGGGCACACGGCCTGCTGGCCGACCGGCTCGGCCTGAATAAGATACACGCCCTGATAGGAGCCTCCGTCGGTGGCTTCCAGGCACTGGAATGGTGCTCGCTGGAACCGCAGCGGTTCCGCGACATGGTGCTGATCGGCACGGCGCCCAAGGCGTCGCCCTGGAACATAGCCATCAACGAGACGCAGCGCATGGCCATACGCGCCGACGGCACCTTCGGCCAACCTCGCCACGATGCCGGAGCCGCCGGACTCGGAGCGGCCCGCGCCTTGGGCCTGCTGACATACCGTGGCCCCGAGGGCTACAACCTGACGCAACAGGACCATGCCGACCAGCCGTGTGCCATCCCCGGCCTTCCCGAATATCATCGCGCCTGCACCTACCAGCAGCATCAGGGCCGGAAACTGATAGACCGCTTCGATGCTTATTCATACATGACCATCCTCGACACCTTCGACACGCACGACATAGGGCGTGACCGCGGAGGGATAGGGAAGGCGCTGCAAAGCATATCCGATGCCGGAGTGCGGACATGCGTGGTGGGACTCTCCACCGACTTAGTGTTTACTCCGGCGGAAATGAAGGAACTGGCCGCCATGATACCCGGTGCGGAATATCACGAGATTTCTTCGCCGTTCGGCCACGACGGCTTCTTAGTGGAGCACGAACAGCTCAACGCAATACTTAAACCGTTTATTCAATCCTGAAGATAATGGAACAGATCAATATAGGACTTGTAGGCTTCGGTACTGTGGGCCAGGCGCTTTACGAGGTGGTGTCGAGTGCGCGCAACGCGCACGCCGCCGTGAAGCGCATCTGCGTGCGTAGCCTTGACAAGCCGCGCAAGGTGCAGGTGCCTGCCGAACTGCTCACCACCGACGCCGCCGACATAGTGAACGACCCGGACATCAGCTTAGTGGTGGAGGTGATAGACGACCCCGAGGCTGCATACCGCATAACCTGCGACGCACTGCGCGCCGGCAAGGACGTGGTGTCGGGCAACAAGGCCATGATAGCCCGCCATCTGCCCGAACTCATAGAACTGCAGCAGGCCACGGGCCGCGCCCTGCTTTACGACGCCTCGTCGTGCGGCTCCATCCCCGTGATACGCAACCTGGAGGAATACTATGACAACGACCTGCTGCTGGAGGTGAAGGGAATTCTGAACGGCTCGTCCAACTACATACTGTCGCGTGTGTTCGACCACGGCGAGGAATATGCCGACGCCCTGGCCCGCGCACAGAAACTCGGTTTCGCCGAGAGTGACCCGACGCACGACATCAGCGGCAACGACTCGCTCAACAAGCTGGTCATCATCACGCTGCACGCCATCGGCGTGTACGTGCCGCCGAAGGAGATATTCGTTTACGGCATCCCCACGCTGCGCGCCGAGGACATCAGGTATGCCCGCGAGAAGGGGATGAAGATCAAGCTCGTGGCGCAGGTTGTGAAGCTGTCGGACGCGAAGTTCACCATGTTCGTGATGCCCGAGTTCGTGGCGCCCAACCGCTACATATATGCCGTGGACGACGAATACAACGGCGTGGTGATACGCGGCGAATGCTATGACCGTCAGTTTATGTTCGGCAAGGGAGCCGGCGGCCGGCCCACCGCCTCGTCGCTGCTGAGCGACATCACGGCCCTGCGCCACAATTACCGATACGAATACAAGAAGATGGGCTTCAGTCCCCGTCCCGAATATACCGCCGACGTGACGCTGAAGATCTATGCCCGTTTCGAGCACACCGACCTGCGCGCGGGGCTCCCCTGGATTGCGGTAAACGAAGAATACCGCTGTGACGACTACCGCTATGTGATAGGCGAAATCCGGCTGTCGGACCTGATTGCGGCAGCGCCGTTGCTCCGGGCCGACGACATCTTCCTGTGCAATTTCCCGCGCTTTTTCGCCGACCGCGACGACTGACGCCGCGCATTGTGCTGAATTAGGTCCTCAACTTTTTGGCTATTTGTCAATTTGTGTGTAACTTTGCATCCCGAAGTGTTGTGCGGCTATGTGTCGTAGCGAGGCTTTATAACAAAGTTAATTGCAAAAATTGTGGACACAAAGTACATTTTCGTGACGGGCGGAGTAGTGTCGTCGTTGGGCAAAGGCATCATCTCCAGCTCCCTGGCGCGGCTGTTGCTGAGCCGTGGCTACAGGGTTACAATCCAGAAGTTTGACCCATACATCAACATCGACCCGGGCACGTTGAACCCCTACGAGCATGGCGAATGCTACGTGACGGTCGACGGCCACGAGGCCGACCTTGACCTGGGTCATTACGAACGGTTTACCGACATACGCACCACCCGTGCCAACAATGTCACCACGGGGCGCATCTATCAGAGCGTGATAGACAAGGAGCGCCGCGGCGACTACCTTGGCAAGACGGTGCAGATCATTCCGCACATCACCGACGAGATAAAGCGCAACGTCAAGCTGTTGGGCAACACGGGCGACTACGATTTCGTCATCACCGAGATCGGAGGCACCGTGGGCGACATCGAGTCGACGCCTTTCCTGGAGGCCGTGCGTCAGCTTAAATGGGAGATGGGGCGCAACGCCCTGTTCGTCCATCTGACCTACGTGCCATACCTCAAGGCCGCCAAGGAGCTTAAGACCAAGCCGACGCAGCACAGCGTCAAGCAGCTGCAGAGCCTCGGCATACAGCCCGACATCCTGGTGCTGCGCACCGAGAAGGAACTGCCGGTGACCATGCGCCGCAAGGTGGCCCAGTTCTGCAACGTGGCGCCCGAGGCCGTGATAGAAAGTCTGGACCAGCCCACCATCTACCAGGTGCCGCTGCGCATGCACGAGCAGGGTCTGGACCAGATGGTGTTGCACATCATGGGCGTGGGCGACGCTCCGGAACCCGACCTGACGCAGTGGAACACATTCCTGCACAAGCTGGCTACGGCCGACAAGACCGTTACCATCGGCCTGGTAGGCAAGTACGTGGCCCTGCAGGACGCCTATAAGTCCATCTGCGAGAGTCTGATGCAGGCCGCTACACATCTGGACCACAAGGTGAACATAGTGTACGTCAACTCCGAGAAGGTGACCGAAGGCAATGTGGAGGAGCAGCTGAGGGACATGGCCGGCGTGATCATAGCCCCCGGCTTCGGCCAGCGTGGCATCGAGGGTAAGTTCGTGGCCCTGAAATGGTGCAGGGAGCACGACGTGCCCACGTTCGGCATCTGCCTGGGAATGCAGTGCATGGTGATAGAGTTCGCGCGCAACGTGCTGGGACTCAAGGACGCCAACAGCACGGAGATGGACTTCCACACTCCATACAACGTCATCGACCTGATGGAGGAGCAGAAGAACATCATGAACATGGGCGGCACCATGCGCCTCGGGGCATACGCCTGCGAGCTGGCCGAAGGGTCGCGCGTGGCGCAGGCCTACGGCACCACCTCGATAAGCGAGCGTCACAGACACCGCTTCGAGTTCAACAACGAGTTCCTGGACCGCTACGAGGCCGCGGGAATGAAATGCACGGGACGAAACCCCGACGCCAACCTGGTGGAGGTGGTGGAAATCCCCGGAAAACGATGGTATATAGGAACGCAGTATCATCCCGAATACTCGTCGACGGTGCTGCATCCCAATCCGATATTCATTGACTTCGTGAAGGCCGCCATAGCCTACAGCGAAACCGAACAAAAGAAATAGAAAAGTAGAGAACAATGGACAAAAACACGACGAACGCACTGCTTCTGATGCTGCTGGTGTTTGTCCTGTTCATGTGGCTGACGCCCAAGGAACAGGCACCGGAGGGGAACGTGGAAAGCCCCCGCACCACGGAGCAGGCCGCCGTAAACATGGCGCTCGACTCGCTGACGGGTCAGGACCGCCAGTGGCTTGAGCAGAACATACGCGAGCATGGCACGCCCGTGGCCGACCGTCCCGGAGCCGTGGCCCTGAATCAGAACGGGCTGAACCTGACCCTCGAGAACGGAACGATATCCGGCACCGTCACCGTGGAGGGCCGCGACATAGAGTGGGCCGCCGTGGCCGACGCCGACACGTCGAAGATGACCATAGCCGAGGAGCGCAAGGCCATAGAGACCGTACGCAACGTGACCGAAAGCCTGGGCCGTTACGGCAAATTCGCCAAGTTCCTTGGCGGCACGCCGCAGACCGTGAATCTGGAGAACGACGCCCTCAAGCTGCAGTTCAACAGCCATACCGGCTCCATCACGCGCGCCGAGCTCAAGAAATACGATTCGGAATACAACAGCGACGAGACCGTGGAGGCCAAGCACAAGGTGGTGCTGTTCGAGGGTGACAGGAACAGTTTCAGCTTCGAGCTGCCGCTGCCGTCGTCGGTGCAGACCGCCGACCTGTACTTCACGCCGCGCGTGCTGAACGACTCCACGGTGCTGATGGCGCTGGAGTTCGGCCCCGACACGTACTGGGGCATACGCTACACGCTGCCCCGCGGCGAAAGCTATGTGGTGAAGATGGACGTGGTGCAGAAGAACATGGCGCCCGTGGCACAGAGCAACAACCGCAACATGATATTCAGCTGGAACCAGGACCTGACACGCCAGGAGAAGGGCCGCATGTTCGAGGAGCGTAACTCCGCGCTGTATTACAAATATGCCGGCGGTTCGGTCGAGAATCTGAAGGAGGCCAAGGACGACACCAAGGAGCGCGAGGCCAAAATCAAGTGGATAGGCTTCAAGAACCAGTTCTTCTCGTCGGTGATGGTGATGAACAAGGGCAGCTTCAACTCGGCCGACTTCAAGTCGACCATCATGACCGAGAAGGACTACCTGAAGAACTTCGCCGCCGAGGCCAAGATCTCGGACTACGACTGGAACAAGGAGAATCCCGTGTCGCTGTCGCTGTTCCTTGGCCCCAACCTCTATCCGCTTCTGTCCGACCTGGACCACCAGATGGACGTGGACGAGAACCTGAAGCTGACGCGCATGATTCCGTTGGGCTGGAACATATTCCGCTGGATCAACACCGGCGTCGTGATTCCGGTGTTCAACTTCCTGAGCAAGTTCATCAGCAACTACGGCATCATCATCCTCCTGCTGACCATCTTCATCAAGCTGGTATTGTTCCCGCTGACCTACAAGTCCTACCGCTCGCAGGCAGTGATGCGCGTACTGGCGCCTCAGATCCAGGCTCTGAACGAGAAATATCCCGGCACGGAGAACGCCATGATACGCCAACAGAAGACCATGGCCCTGTACAACAGCGCCGGCGCCAACCCGATGTCGGGATGCCTGCCGCTGCTGCTCCAGATGCCCATTCTGTTCGCCATGTTCTCCTTCTTCCCCTCGTGCATCGAGCTGCGCGGACAGTCGTTCCTGTGGGCGCACGACCTCTCGGCCCCCGACGCCATCATATCGTGGACAGGCGACATCCCGCTGGTGACGAAATATTTCGGCAACCACATCTCGCTGTTCTGCCTTCTGATGACCGGCACCAACATCATCTACACCTACCTCAACAGCCAGGCGCAGAGCAACACCATGCCCGGCATGAAGCTGATGATGTACCTGATGCCGGTGATGTTCATGATATTCTTCAACAACTACGCGGCGGCTCTGAGCTACTACTACTTCCTGTCGCTGCTGATCACCATCATCCAGACCTACTCGTTCCGCTTCATCATCAAGGAGGAGGACGTGAAGAAGAAGATGGCCGAGAACGCGAAGAAACCTAAGAAGAAATCCAAGTTCATGCAGCGCATGGAGGAGATGCAGCGTCAGCAGCAGCAGATGCTCCGCGAGCAGCAGAAGCAGCAGAGGGGCGGCCGCAGATAACGCCCCGGGACCGGGCCATGAAACTCCTCAGGATAGTACGCATATCCCTGGCCGCGCTTGCGTTCGTGGCCTCCGCGGCAGCCCTGCTGATGGGCGCCGAGGTGCATCCTGTGGCCCGACTGGCCGAAAAGTCCCAGATCATATTATCCTCTTTGTCAATCACGGCAGGAACCGCAATCGTGTGGCTCCTGCTGACTTTTTTGTTCGGGCGCGTGTATTGTTCCACGGTCTGCCCCGTGGGCACCATGTCCGACCTGTTCCTGAAGATACGGCGTCTGATACCGGGACTGCGCCATAAGCCGTTCCGTTACCGGCCGCGTTCCAAGGTGTCGGTACACATCCTGTGGGTGTATGTGGTATGCCTTGTTGCGGGCGTCGTGGGTGTGCCGTTCCTGATCGAGCCATGGAACATAATGCGCAACATGGCCGCTACGGTGCGTCCGGAGGCCGTGAGCGCCACCTGGGCTACCATCGGGATGGGAACCATTACCGGAGTGATCGGCGGCCTTGTGGCGGCAATTCTGATAGCGGTGACGTCGGTGATACGCGGTCGCGAGTTCTGCACGGTGGTGTGTCCGTTGGGTACGGCCCTGGGATATGTGTCGGCCTATAGCCTGTATCATCTGGAGATAGACCGTGACAAATGCGTGTCGTGCGGCTTGTGCGAGGATATATGCCGGTCGCAGTGCGTCAAGATGGTGAGCCGGCACATCGACGACACGCGGTGCGTGCGCTGTTTCGACTGTGTGGCCAAATGCCCCAACGACGCCATACGGTTCCAGGTGAACCGCAACCGCCCGGCCACGCCGCTGATGCTGCGTGCAAAAAAGCGCTCGGGGACTTAGCCGGCTTTAAGGACATTAAAGTCTTTAAGGACCCTAAAGACCTTAAAGACCCTAAGGACATTAAAGACCTTAAAGACCTTAGGGACCTTAGGGACCTTAAGGACACTAAGTATTTTGGAAGATGGGAAAGTATATCTACAATACGACGTTTGTGGTGGCGAAAGAGAGGGAGCAGCGATTCATTGACTGGTTCCGTCTTCGTGCCGCCTGTATCGCCGAGGCCGGGATGCGGCCGCGGCTGTCGCGCCTTGCAGGCGCTTTGGCCGCGGAGAGCGAGGCGCAGAGCCTGGCCTTCCAGGTGGAATCGGACAGCGAGGAGGCGCTGCAGGAATGGGCGCACGAATCGCTTGAACCGGTTTTGGGTCAGTTCATGCGCGATTTCGGGCCGGATGCGGCCTATTTCTGCTCGGAATTCGAAGTCGTGTCGCTGGACGCGGGCATCGGGGCGATGCCGCTGTAATCCGTCAGCCTGGAATGTACCAGCCGGCGCAGCTTGGACGCCAGCAGGGCGTGCGGCTCGCCGCTCTTTTCGAGGCTCTGCCATGAGATCGGTTTGCCGAACCGGACGCGGAATGTCTTGCCGCGCGCGGCGCACAGCTCGGCCGGCAGCAGGGCCTGTTCCATATTGACCTTTATGCCCATTTTGGTGCGCGCCTTGGCCGTGCGGTAGAAGCTCATGCGGTTCAGTCCCTCGAAATGGATGGGGATGATGTCGCGGTGGAATTCGATGGCGCGGTCTATGAACGACTTGTGCCACACCAGGTCGCCGATGGAGCCGTCGGGCTGGATGCGCGACACCATGCCGGCGGGAAATATCAGTATCTGTTTGTCGGAGGCGTACGCGTCGCGGATGGCCACGGCTGCCTCGCGGGCCTGTGAGCCGTATTTGTTGATGGGCAGGAACACCGTGCGCAGCGGTATCACGTTCATCAGCATGTCGTTGACCAGGAACTGGATGTTATCGTCTCCGTACTTGGCGCCCAACACCTTGATCAGTCCCATGCCGTCCAGACCGCCCAATGGGTGGTTGGAGGCGAATATGAAGCGTCCGTGTTCGGGGATGTTCTCCAGCCCTTCGACCTCGAGGGTGACATTGAAGAAGTCGTAGATGCGTTCGCAGAATTCCGAGCCGGTCGAGGGATAGGTGGCGTCCAGGGCGGCGTTCAGCTCGTCCTGATGCACTAATTTCTCCAGCCCCGTGATCATGAAGCCCGGAATCATCTTCCCTTTCCAGCCCTTGATGCGCGAGCGCAGTATATTGTGAAGGTTTATGTCAATCTTGTCCATTTCTGAATAAATGGAAATTAGCAATTAGTAATTCAGGAGGTTTGGCGTTAATCGTTTACCGACGATTCCTCGTCCCAGAACTCGTCCTCCCATTCCTCGTCCGACATATCGCCGTACATATCTTCGTCGTCCTCCATTTCGGGCTGGTCGAACACGAAGTTGTCTTCCTCCTCCACGCGGTGGCGCATGTCGAGGGGGCGGTGGGTCACGGTGAAACGCGCCTGGTTGTCTTCGGAATTGATTTCGCGCCACAGCAGGTCCTTCAGTTCGGTCAGACCCTGGCCCGTGACGGCGGAGATGAAAAGATGCGGCACGTCCTGAGGCAGCGTCGCTGCAATCTCGTCGCGCAGCTCGTCGTCGAGCATGTCGGACTTGGAGATGGCCAATACGCGGTTCTTGATGTCCAGGTCGGGATTGAACTCGCGCAGTTCGTGCAGCAGTATCTCGTATTCCTTGTTAATGTCGTCGGCGTCGGCGGGTACTAAGAACAGCAGCACGGCGTTACGCTCTATGTGGCGCAGGAACCTGAGTCCGAGACCCTTCCCCTCGGAAGCGCCCTCGATGATGCCGGGGATGTCGGCCATGACGAACGACTGGTTGTCGCGGTATCTGACGATGCCCAACTGCGGCTCCATCGTGGTGAAGGGATAGTCGGCTATCTTGGGTTTGGCCGACGACAAGGCGGACAGCAGCGTGGACTTTCCGGCGTTGGGGAATCCCACGAGACCGACATCGCCGAGCAGCTTAAGTTCGAGCACCACTGCCTTCTCGATTGCCGGCTGGCCCGGCTGTGCGTAGCGCGGGGTGCGGTTGGTGGATGTGGCGAAATGCACGTTGCCCAGACCCCCTTTGCCGCCGCGCAACAGGTTTATCTCCTGTTCGTCCTCGGTCACTTCGCACAGGAACTCGCCGGTGTCGGCGTCGAACACGGCGGTGCCCACGGGCACCTCGATGATCTGGTCCTGGCCGTCGGCGCCGTGCGAGCGGTTCTCACCGCCGCTCTGGCCGTCGGTGGCGAAGATATGACGCCTGTAACGCAACGGGAGCAGCGTCCACAGGTGACGGTTGCCCCGCAGTATGATGTGGCCGCCGCGGCCGCCGTCGCCGCCGTCGGGGCCCCCTTTGGGTATATACTTGGCACGGTGGAAATGGCGGCTCCCTGCGCCTCCCTTGCCCGACCGGCACAATATCTTTACATAATCTATGAAATTGCTCTCTGCCATTGTCTTGAATAGTTAATAAAGTGTAGAAAGTTTAAAAAGTTAAGATGATGGTGCTGTAATTGGCATGTCTTCACATTCCTCTTAACTTCATTCACTTTTCAACTAAAACTAAATTAATAACGCTTCAGCGTGTCGTTTCGCCTATCAGCGGGGAATAAGGTCCGGATTTTCGTACATCTTCAGGGTGTTTTCCAGCTGTGTCTGCACCATCAGCTGCAGCTCGCGGGGCGCAAGCACCTTCAGCGAATCGCCGTACGACAGGATTTCGTGCACCAGCTCGTAATTCAGCTTCAGGCGGTAGGTGAAGATGGAATACTGGTCGTGCAGCGCTTCCTGCTGGGTGTGGTGGAAGGGGAGGGCGCGGAAGTATTTGGCCTGGATGGGCGTGGTCATGATCTTGACGGTGCGCACGTCGGCCTTTGACGATGTGATGCCTATCAGGTTTTCGAAGAAAGTCTCAGGCTTGAGCTGCGGCATTTCGAACTCTTCGTTCACCACCGACATCTGCGACACGCGGTCCAGGGCGTATGTGCGCACGTCGCCGCTCTGCTCGCGTATGCCTATCATGTACCACCGCTGCTTGTAACGCTTCACGAAGCAGGGCAGGAACCGTATGTCCTTCTCCGGCCTTGACTTGCTGAAGCCGGCGTATGTGAACGACAGCTTGTGCCTGTCGCCGATGGCGGCGAGCACCAATGGCAGGAATTCGCGGGCCGAGGGCACGTCCTCGACCGACACGCGGTCGTGCGGTATGGACGAGCCTTTGATGGCGTTGTTGACCGAATAGGATTCCAGCAGCCAGTTGGTCACCATCGGGTTGGCGTTGCTTTCGGCCTCGTCGATATAGTAATGGCCGGAGGCGTCGCAGGCTATCTCGAGCTGAAAATTCTCCTCGATGGCGCGCCGGTAGTGATAGAAGGTGCGTGCGGGCATCGGGTCGCCGTTGCTCAGCGGCGACTTGCGCCACAGGTCGTTGATGTCCTCGCGCGTCAGGCGGCCGTAGCGGTTCAGCACGTCCACTATCCACACGTATCGGTTTATCAGCTCCTTCATTTTTTTTAGTTATGATAATCAGCTTAATATCAACGAGATTGATATTAAGCTGAAAAATTTTTAGGAAAAACCAACAAAAAAATCACAACTTCCCGAACCAAATAAACAGTAGCGATGTTATAATAGCGTAAGGTTTGATAAACCACACTACATAGAGCATAAGTCATTGATTGACATAATATATACTGCTACAAACGTTCTGAAAAAGTTGTTATTGTTGTTTTAATTGAAGAAACAGGGTCTGCGTGATGCAGGCCTTTTTCTTGTTTATAGGGGGCGCCGGAGATATGACGCCCTCGGCTTCCGCCTCGGGACTGTAAGAGATGGTTCTTTTTAAGAGGGTTCCTCAGCGGTTGCCGTACATGTCGTCGTAGTATTTTTCGTATTCGCCCGAGGTGATGTTGTCGATCCAGTCCTGGTTGTCCAGGTACCATTTCACTGTCTTCTCGATCCCTTCCTCAAACTGTAGCGAGGGTTCCCAGCCCAGTTCTGCCTGCAGCTTGCGGCTGTCGATGGCATAGCGCATGTCGTGGCCGGGACGGTCGGTAACGTACGTGATGAGGCTGTCGGAATACCCTTCCGGATTGCCAAGTAGACGGTCAACGGTTCTGATCACTACTTTAATCAGGTCTATGTTCTTCCACTCGTTGAAGCCGCCGATATTGTAAGTCTCGGCCACCTTGCCGTGATGGAAGATGGTGTCGATGGCGCGGGCGTGGTCCTCGACATAGAGCCAGTCGCGCACGTTCTCACCCTTGCCGTACACGGGCAGCGGCTTGCGGTGGCGTATATTGTTGATGAACAGAGGTATCAGCTTCTCGGGGAACTGATAGGGGCCGTAGTTGTTGCTGCAGTTGGTCACGAGCGTGGGCATGCCGTATGTGTCGTGGTATGCGCGCACGAAATGGTCGCTCGAAGCCTTCGACGCCGAGTATGGCGAGTGGGGATCGTACTTGGTTGTCTCAAGGAAGAACTCGGTGCCGTAAGCCATGTCGTCCTTGCTCGACGCCTTGGTGGTGAACGGAGGCTTTACTCCGGCGGGATGCGTCAGCTTCAGGGCGCCGTACACCTCGTCGGTGCTGATGTGGTAGAACAGCTTGCCCTCGTATTTCTCCGGCAGGGATTCCCAGTATTCTTTCGCGGCTTGCAGCAATGAGAGTGTACCCATCACGTTGGTGCGCGCGAATGTGAACGGATCCTTGATGCTGCGGTCCACATGGCTTTCAGCCGCCAGATGGATGATGCCGTCTATATTGTTGTCGCGGATGATGCTGCGCATCAGTTCCAGGTCCGCGATGTCGCCCTTGATGAACGTATAGTTAGGCCGGTTTTCGATGTCCTTGAGGTTGGCAAGGTTGCCGGCGTAAGTGAGGAGATCGAGGTTATAGATGTGATAATCCGGATGTTCGGTGACGAACAGACGCACCACATGGCTGCCGATGAACCCGGCGCCCCCGGTGATAAGTATGTTTCTTTTAGCCATATCGAATCGGGATCCGCATTAGAGAAGATCCCGCCTGCAAAGTTACAACAAAAATCCATGAATGCAAAAAAGAGGCAGTCACCGCCTCTTTTTTAACTTCAGTTAGGAATTCTATTATTGAATTGGTAAATGATTTCAAAATGTCAGTTATTTGAGTTCTGCTTGTTTGAGGATATAGTTGAACGAATAGGCGCGGTCAACGATGGTGTGTGGTATTATGACGTACTGCCAAGGTTTACCGCCATTCTGAGCCGTAAACTCGGAGGCGTCCCTGCAGAACTCGCAGGCGGCTTTTGCCTTGGCTTGAACATTGGCATCATTCACATCCTTCTCTGCTTTGGTCTCACACATAAATATGGTGTCTGGTGTCTCAACTATGAAATCCACTTCGTATTTGTGCACTCCGCCATCCCAATATATATTGAATTGACTGGGAACAGGCCGTAGCCATTTGAGCACTTCCCCATTGGTCTCGAGAATGAAAGAAAAGTCAAGTTCGGTCGAGCTGTCGAATTTATATCTGGTATAATATGATTTCTTAAATCCCACATATACATATTTTTTTACATCGGATTTAGGAACAGGCACAGGCTCATGAAAATTCCGATATCCCCACTTATTCACGATAATATGTTGTTCATGTATTTTAGAGAAAGGTAGCACCTTATTGATCTTGACCTCGCCCGGAATAATGCGGTAGTGTTCTTTCATCTGCTTATAAATATTGTCGGTGAGGCTCTGCTTGAAAGCGTGAACACGCTCGTTCAAATTATCATCGGAGATGCCGGGAGCATTGTTGCGGATAGCATCGACAGCCTGTCCGACGAGCTTATAAAGCAAGTCGGAAACTTCGTCATAGGCCACATCGTCGAAGTCAATCAACGAAGTAATGAGCTGTTCAACGGCAGGTCGTTTTGAACTGCCTGACTTACCGGTGATAACCTTGAAATCAGTAGAATCGTGCAGACCTTGACGGATAATTTCGCGATGCAGTTCATCGAGATTATAGCCGTTGGAGGTGTCAAGGTCAAAATCTTCAAAGATGGCCTTGACATTTTGCTGTTCAACAACGATGCGCGGTATCTCAATAACATTATTCTTATAGTCCTCGACAACAATATTGATAACTTCATCGACCTGTGCAATTTGCTCGGCGGCATCTTGTTCGGCAAAAAGGCTATCTTTGACGCTCTCTTTGATAGTGGCAATAGCTTTTTCGCGGAGTCGCTGCTTGACCTCTTTCTCTTGGAGGTCGCCAAAAGAAGCTACGCCCTCGGCTGCGATGTTGGAAATAGCCGATTCAATGGCTTTGCCTACCTGAGTTATATACTGCTTTGACTTTTCGCTGATTTCACCCTTTACTTTTTCGATTTGCTTCTGAATCTTCTGCTCGGTAGATGTCGGAGTGGTTTCCACTCGACCTCCTTGGTCGTGTTCGTCGCGTTCTTCAAGCTCGATAAACGAAACACGTTTAAGAAGTGAATTGCCCTTGTTGGCTTCGTCGATTACTTTCTGGAAATTATCGTGAGCAATGACGGTGAGCGTGTCAACGTCCTTATTGCCGGTACGCTGACCACCGTAAGGCAAGCGCAGACCGCGTCCGATAGTCTGCTCAATGAGGACAGCCGCGTTTGAGGCTCGGAGCGGAATAATCGTGTACAGATTATTCACGTCCCATCCCTCTTTGAGCATATTGACGTGGACGACAATTTCAATCTCATTGTCCGGCGATTCGAGAGCGACAAACAGACGCTCGATGTCTTCGTCCTTCTTCGAAGTGCTGTCGATGCGTAGGACCTTTCCTTTGTACGCACTGTGATAAATTCGGTTGCTTTGCAATAATTCTTCGACAGCTTTGGCGTGGTTAATGTCGCGACAAGCTACGAGGATAAACGGTTTGACTACCGGACGTCCGTTCTGCTTGGCGTACATCTCGATAGCGAGTTTTGTACGCTCATGGCAAGTAATTCCGTCCTCAAGTTTGATAATTTCGATTTCGTCGGGAGTGAAATTGTCCTTATTGAAATTTCGCGCTTTGGCTATAGCCGGATTTTTGACATACAATCCATCGTCGAGAGCTTCGGCGAGGTTGTATTCAAACACAATATTCTTGAACGCACGTCCTTTCTCGTCGAAAGGTGTTGCGGTCATTTCAAAACCGAGAATAGGGCGAAGTTCATTGATGGCTTTTTTAGAGGCATCCCCGTGATAGCGGTGAGCTTCGTCCATGAGAATAACAAGGTCTGGGAGCGAAGCGAGATAGTCGAAATATGACTGACCGAGATATTCCGATAGCCGGCGCATGCGGGGCAATCCTTTTTTACCCTCCTTGCTGTCCTTGTTGAATTTCGATATATTGAAGATATTAATCTCGACATCAGAGAAATGACTTCCCGTGCGCTCGTTATAAGTTTCGCCTGTAACGATGCGTGGAGGTGCGGCGACAAATTCGCTTATACCTTTGAATACATATTTAGAATAGGATTCGTCACCGAAGTCTTTTATCAACTTCTCATATAACGTAAGGTTCGGTGCGAGAACGAAGAAGTGCTTGATACCCTTTTTGAGATAGAGATATGCGATGATTGCACCCATCAGTCGAGTTTTTCCGATGCCGGTGGCAATGGAAAAAGCAAGTGAGGGAAAGTCGCGGTCAAAACCTTTGACCGTCGGCACGATAGACTTAACCTTTGCAAGCTCGGCTGTGATAAACATTTCAAGCATATCCGGGTCAGCCGGAGGCTTCTTCAACGAGAGTTTATCCGTTATTCCTGCCGTCAGTTCAAGCGCTTTCGCCAGCGGTTTGCGAAGCGAAAGGCGTTGACGTATGTAATTAACCTGTGAATCCATGCGGTCAATTATCTTTAAGTTTTGCCTCTATTTCCTCGATAGTGGGCAATGTGCTCTTGAAATCTTTCGGGAGATGTTTTTCCAACTGATACTGCGACACTCCAATGGGCAAGTTATATCCCTCCAAAGAATATTGTGCAAGCACATTGTCCTTTGTCTTGCAAACTAATAATCCGATTGTTGGATTATCCTGCTCGCTTTTGAGCAGGTGGTTTACGGCAGTTACATATAAGCCGAGCTGTCCGAGGTTCGATGCTTCAAATTTCCCTGTCTTAATTTCAATAACAACGTAGCAGCGAAGTTTGAGATTGTAAAAGAGCAAATCGGTGAATTGCTCAGTTTCGCCAACCTTCAGGCGATATTCGCGCCCAACATAGGCGAAACCCTCTCCCAATTCGAGCAGGAATTTAGTAATTTCACGTAAAAGGGCCTCTTTTAGTTCCCTCTCCTTGTAGGGTGCTGTCATGTTTGTAAAGTCAAACATATAGGGATCTTTTGTAAGTTCTTGCGCGAGATCGCTTGTCGGCACCGGCAGCAGTTCGTTGAAATTGGTAATTGCCCTGCCTTTGCGAAGATGCAAGTCGGAGTCAACAGCATTGAGCAGCACGCTACGCGACCATCCGTTTTTCACCGATTCAACGAGATAGAAAAGAGCTGATGTAGGCTGATTGAAAAATTTATCGATTAGAGTCTTATGATGACCCCACGGAGCAGCGAATAAAATTTCCTCAGATTGGGGGAATTTTGATGTGCTCCGAGATTTTCCCCCAACTTGAGGGAAAATCTCGGAGTACATCAGATAGAATCGACGTATGTAGTATAAATTTTTCTCCGAAAAGCACTTGGCTTCGGGGATTGCTTCTTTCAAATCCCTGCTAAGGATTTTGAAAAAGCCATTGCCATACTTGTTTTCGTCCTGACGGCTGACAATTCCTTTGCCAAGTTCCCAATAGAATGAAAGCAACTCGCGGTTAACCTCGACGGCTGCTTTTATTTGAGCCGAACGGTAGCGATTGGAAAGCGATGCTATCCAATTCTTATAGTCGTTGTCGAGTATCAGATGTTGTTCCATTAGTCAAAGAGTGTTGGTTCGTTTTGTGAGGCTTCTTGCGGGAGATATTCACCCTCCGGGTCGAGGTCGCTCCATTCTTTATCGTCAATGTCGGGTACTGACACAATGTTGAGAGAATAGTCGTCATGGTCGAACTCGCAGGTGTCGAGAAGAACTTTGGGAATTTTCTTGATGGTGATGTTCGGGAACTTGTTGCGGCACTCCGGCTGAAACTTGGTGCAACAGATAAGCAGTGATTCATCTTCGCCCAACTGATCGTGAATGGTTTCGAGTATTTCAGCGGTAATGAGTTGGGTGGTTGTAAAGATGAAGTCGTGTTCTGAACTATTGCCCTGCTTCCAATACATTTCAGCGTCCGGCGAGTAGATGAAGCCCTGATGCTTAGCCATAGCAGCGGCAAGCATATTGGCATTATATTCTTTGTTAATTACAAAGTTTCCGTATTTGTCTTTATTGAGCAGGCTCGGCGCAAGTTCATAGAACTTGAAACCGCCACCTCCTTGCCAATTGACAGATTTAGAAATCCCTGTATTATCTTTCTTCAAGATAACTCTTTTTAATCTTGGACTGCAATGAGTATAGGCTTGTTCTCCCAATTCAACGCCAATCCATTTCCGGTTCATTTTATGAGCGACAGCAGCGGTTGTGCCACTTCCGAGGAAGCTATCTAATACTAAATCCAACTCATTGGAAAACCATTCAAGAATGGTTTTAATAAGTATTTCAGGTTTCTTGCCTCCTCTAAAATCTACACCACCTTCGGTTCTGCAATTTCCGAAATTTGCTGCGAAGTCATAAAAATTATTTATCGGAGAATATGCAACGGCAGCTGGGTCATTCAGTTGAGACAATGGAACTCCTTGAAAATATTTACCTTTAGTCGCTCCGACTTTCTGAGGGCCTGTAAAGTATCTGAAATCGAATTTGTCATCTCCGATTCCATAAACTTTATATAACACCCCATAACCATCATTTTGGTATCTCCCAGCTAAATAGTCCCGAAAGAATCTTCCTGACGAGTTCCCGTCAAGAATTGTACCGGTAGCCCAAATCTCCTTACGCCCATCTTCAGACCCCTCAGATTTAGATACAGACCAATTATGTGCTGTGAAAATTTCGACTTTCTTTCCACCTAAGGTAATGGATTCAGATGGTGTGCCTTCTTCGAAATAAAAATTAAACTTTGAGAAGTCTGCTTTTTTGGAGGGACGATTTGGTTTTGCTGAAAAAGACTTCCGATATATATGGATCTGTTCTATTTCTTTATGAAAGTCCATATCTTGTTTAAGCGTTTTATCAGGATATCTTACTCGCACGTAAAAGGTAGTAAGATAATTACTACGTCCGAACACTTCATCCATTAGAACTTTTAGATACTGACCCTCGCTATCATCTATCTCGCAGCAAATAAAGCCATCTTCCGCTAAAAGATTACGAAGAATGACAAGCCTTTCGCGCATAAGCGACAACCAAATGGAATGTTCTACATTATCGTCATAGTGCTCAAACGCACTACCTGTATTGTATGGCGGGTCAATGTAAATACACTTAACCTGTCCGGCAAAGTCTTGTTCAAGGGCGCGGAGCGCAAGAAGATTGTCGCCGTGAATGAGCATATTGCCCGGCCACGGTTTCCCATTGGGGAGAGTCCCGGTTTCGACCTCCCCAAAACTATATTCCGGGGTGTCAAGGAGCAAACGAGGCTCTATTGCAAGAGGCTCGTCATCTTTACCAATCCATGTGAGTTCCAGTTTATTTATCTTGGTCTGTGCCATTTATTTTTATCTTGTTAATAATGTTGCAAGCACACCCGCAGCAACATCTTTGCCAAATCCGATTAAAGATTTTATTATGGATTCTTTCTTTTTTTCTTTAGGGAGTGATGATTTAAGTATTTCTTCTAATTTTTCAATTTGTTCAACGCTCAATTCTTGTTTGATAATTTCATTATCAATAGTAATAGATTGGCTTTGAGTCTGATTCTGATTGCAATTATTGTCGTTGATAATTTGTAATGTGGGATTCGAATTTTCAACTTTAGTAGGTATGAGATTGGGATACTGTCTTAAACTCTCAAATAACCCTACAAGTTCTGACAACATTTGTTTTGATGGTTCTAATGCAGATAAGCGATTGAATTCTTCCAAAACAATATCATTCTTATAAAATGAATAAAGAGCACGTTTCGCAAATTGTTTCCAACGATAGAATGAGTTTACGAAATCGAATAGTTCTGTATTTGATTCATGCTTACCAGATTGGTTAACGAAATCTTCATATAAGCTATAGATATCATCAAGCAAATACTCTAATATCTTGTCAATAGAATTTGAATCGTTCATACTATCCTCCAATGAAAGGTTATTAACTTAGTTTGCCCAATCTTTTGGGCGATTATAGCATCGACCTTTGCCGTTATGTTGTTGTGATAGTCTTGGCCATTTCGCATACCATGCTTATATTGCAAAGTTAACTAATTTTCGTGAAATTAACGGTATGCAATACTAAAATTATGTGATGTAAGGGCTGTAAATGCAAAAAAGAGGCAGTCACTGCCTCTTTTTTAACTTCAGTTAGGAATTCGGTTAGGAATTCTACTCAACTATTGAATGATTCTACTTTTGGATCAGGAGGTTGGTGAGGAGGACGAACTGGTCGACGGAGAGGCGCTCGGGGCGTTCGGTCAGGAGGGGCTCTATGGGGGCGAGGGTGTCGGCAGCAATGGCGGCTGGGATGGCGGCCAGGAGGGGCGCCAGCGAGTTGCGGAGGGTCTTGCGACGCATGGAGAAGGCTTGCTTAACCACTTTCTTGAAGTCGGCGGGGTCGCAGCCGAGGTCGGTGCGGTCGTTGCGCGTCAGCCTCAGCACGCCGCTGCGCACCTTGGGCGGGGGCGTGAACACGTACGGCTCGACGGTGAACAGGTATTCGCAGTCGTACCAGGCCTGCAGCAGCACCGAAAGGATGCCGCGGTCGCGGTTGCCCGGCGCGGCGCAGATGCGTTCGGCCACTTCCTTCTGAAGCATCCCGGCGGCAACCGGTATGCGGTCGCGGTGCTCAAGGACACGGAAAAATATCTGACTCGAGATGTTGTACGGGAAATTGCCTATCAGGGCCATGTCCCGGCCGGGAAACACCGTGTCGAGGTCCATCTTCAGGAAGTCGGCCTCCACCACGTTCAGGTCCGGGTACAGGTTGTGCAGGAATCCGACGCTTTCTGAATCCAGCTCCACGCATTCCAGCGGGCGCCCGGTGTCCATCAGGTATTTGGTCAGGATGCCCATGCCGGGGCCTATCTCAAGGATGGGGAGGTCGCCCCACGGGCGGGCGTGTTCAGGCAGTTCCCGGACCGAAATGGTGTCGGCTATGCGCGAGGCGATGTGCTCGTCGTTCAGGAAATGCTGTCCTAATGACTTTTTGGCGCGAACGTTTTTCATATATCTGCATTTATGTCGGTAGCTGTTCCGGGAGAAATACTGAATACCTGGATATCAATCAGAACGGGATCCGCGGGTTTGAGTCCTACGAACTCGCAACGGTTGCCGTACAGACGGAAGGCCGGGGTGAGGAACCGGGCGTGCTCGCCCTGCCGCATCCGGCAGTAAATCTCGTTGAGCACGGGAGCTGTCTCATGGTTTCCCACTGTCACCTCTTGGGGCGACGACATTCCGAGGCTTTCGCCGTCGGGACGCGAATAGTTCACCTGCAGCGACAGCACGGATCCCGGGGTGGCCGACGGGCCGGCACCGGGGGTGAGTTCCTTGTAATACAGGCCGTCTTCCAGGCGCTTCATGCCGAGTTTCGCGGCTTCGGCCCTGACGGCCTGATGGGCCTGGCGGTGTACCGAACCGGCCTGCTGTGCCTGCAGCTTGTGCAGCACGTCGTACAGTTTGTCCTGCACTGCAAGCTCGTCTATGTCCTTTTCCTGGAGCAGGGCGTATGCCATGGACTGGAACAGGATGTCCTTGTCGAAGGTGAATCCGAATTCGTTCTCGAAATGTTTGCCTCTCACGGCCATACGTACGCCGTAACGGATGCCGAGGTTGTAGGCGGAGTCGTTACCCTGCATGTCGTCATAACCATGGCGCACGCCCTCCAGAAAGCGGATACGGGCTTCGGTGGAGCGCAGGGCCGTGTCGTTCATGGCCTCGCGCAGATATTCGTAGGCCTTGAGCTGGCCGGTGTAATACAGCATGGAATCGGCCAGCGATACGTGGCCCATTTCATTCAGGCTCTTGCCCCGGTCGGGGCCGCACGATACGGAGCCGGCCGCCGTCAGCAACGCCACGGCGGCGAGAGAGAGGTGTCGCAATGTCCGCGACATGGATTGTCTCGATAAGGATACAGGCATACTCTCAAATCGAATCGGCGGGAATGGTGTCGGGCACCACTTCCACGGTGTCGCCGGTGGGGGTCATGTTCTCCATAGTTCTCCCTTTGCACGAGGGGAGAGCCAAAAGCATAAGGGCCGCCGTCAGCACAGCGGCCCCTTTAATCAGTTTTTTCATTGTTCAGGCTCGCCTACGCTGATAAGTTCCACAGTGAAGATCAGGTCGGCGTCCGGTCCGATCATGGGGGGAGCGCCGGCAGAACCGTAAGCCAGTGCGGAAGGGATGTAGAACACTGCCTTGCCGCCGGCCTTCATCAGCTGCAGGCCTTCGGTCCATCCGGGGATGACGCGGTTCAGCGGGAAGGAGGCGGGTTCGCCGCGGCTCACGCTGCTGTCGAACACCTGGCCGTTAAGCAGCTCGCCGGTGTAGTGTACGGTGACCGTGTCGTCGGCCGAAGGACGGTCGCCCGTGCCCTCTTTGAGCACCATGTACTTGAGTCCCGTCGGGGTCTCGGCGTAAGTGGTGTCGGTGGGAGTCTCCGATTTCTTGGCAGGGTCGGTGAAGATTCTGGCCAGTTCGCTGGGCGCGTTCAGGGAGTCGGTGGCTTCGGCCACAGCCTCGGTGGCCATGCTGTCGGAATCGGCAGCGGCGGCGGTCTTGTTGCCGTTGCACGACACCATCGTCATGCCGGCCGTAAGTACAAGCGCCGATGCCAGATACTTGATCGTTTTCATTTCTTATTGACTTTGATTAGTTCCACGTCAAATATAAGGGTGGAGTGGGGCGGGATTGCACCGGGTACACCCTGAGGGCCGTAGGCCAGGTCGCTGGGGATGAAGAAGGTGTACTTGGCGCCTTCCTTCATGAGCTGCACGCCTTCGGTCCATCCGGGGATGACACGGTTCAGGGGGAATGTGGCGGGTTCGCCGCGGTTGACGCTGCTGTCGAACACCTGGCCGTTCAGCAGCTTGCCTGTGTAGTGCACGGTCACTTCGTCCTCGGCCGTGGGCTGTGCGCCGGTGCCCTCTTTCTCAACCACATACTGCAGGCCGCTGGCCGTGGTCTTCACGTTCTCCTTCTTGCCGTTCTCGGCCAGGAACTGCTCGCCCTCGGCGCGCGCTGCCTTCTCGGCCTTGTCCTGAAGCTCCTGCAGATAGTCGTTGATCAGCTTCTGAGCCTCCTCGACGGGAATCGCGGGCTCCGTGCCGTCGAATGCGTTCATCACTCCATTCCTGAATGTGTCGGCGTCAAGGTTGCTGACGCCCATGCCTTTGAGCTGCCGGCCCATTGCCAGGCCCCATGCGTAACTTAATTTGTCCATATTGTCTTTCTATCGTCTGCGGAGGCAAGCCTCCGGAACTGGGTTTATATTATAAGATTAAACAACGTGAAAGCCCGAATTGTTGCGGAAACGGTGTATTCCGGCCTCGGGCGCGGGTCATTTGGTGGCGGTGATGTGGAAGCAGCCTCCCTTGCGCTCGTATTTCACCAGGCATCGCTTGTTGTCGCGCATGTCGAGCAACACCTCGCCCAACAGGTTCTTCAGGTCCTCGTCGGCTGTGACCTTGGACCGGTCCAGGTTGTGGAACCGCGTGAAACTGATGTCGAACGTGGTGCCGAACTGATGGGTGGACGAGTCCACGGCGTTCCTGTTGACGCGTCGCAGCCGTTTGACGGTGTGCGGCGTGCGCAGCAGGCTGGTGACTATCACGCGGTACTTGCCGCCGCCGCGACGGGCCAGCGAGTCGATGAAGTTCCGGCCGATGTCGCTCAGCACCTTCTCGGCCTCGGGCACCAGATAGGGGAACGAGTGCTTCAGCTCGTCGACCGTGTAATATTGGTTGCTCCTCACCTCCACGATGGGCCGCGTGGTGAAGTAAGCCTGTCCCAAGCTACGTATGGGGCGGATGCCGAGGCGTTCGGCGGCGGCATACTGATACTTGTTTGAGTCGTTGAACACCTCCATCAGCGATCCGATATTGCGCACCCGTATGCGGCCGTGGTTGGGGGCGTCCTTGCCGGTCTCGATGGGCGAGGCGGCAGCGGGGACGGCCACCGGTTGCGGGGCTTCCGCCTTGGCGGTGTCAGGCGTCGGCTCCGGGGTAGGTTCCGGCTCGGCCTCGGGTATCTGCGCCGCGGCAGGCGACTCTACATCGTCTATGACCGATTCGCCGTCTATAACGATGTAGTTGCCAGGATCTTCGGCCGTAGCCTTGGCGAAGGGATTGCTCCGCTTGCATCCGAATGCCAATAGCAGTGCAAGCAACATGGCGCTGATGGATACCAGCTTAATTCCGTCGTATTTATGTATGTCGGTTGGTTCGTTGCGGTTCATTGTATGCAAAATTAACAAAAAATCCTTAATTTTGCGTTATGAAACGGTTTAAAGCTGCATTAATTGATATGGACGGGGTGCTTTACGACTCCATGCGGGGGCATGCCGCGTCCTGGAAGAAGATGTGCGACGAGATAGGTCTTGATACGGACCCCGACGAGTTTTACATGTACGAGGGGATGACGGGCAAGGCCACCATCAACCTGCTGATGAAGCGCGAGCGCGGTCACGAGGTCAGCGACGAGGAGGCGGCGCGGCTGTATGCGATAAAGACGGCCAACTTCCGGGCGTTGGGACCCGCTCCCGTTATGCCCGGAGCCCAAAGGATGATCGCGGCGTTGGGCGCGTTGGGCATGACGCGCGTACTGGTCACCGGTTCGGCTCAAGCCAGCCTGCTGGACAAACTTGAGCATGATTACCCGGGAGTGTTCGTGGACGGGCGACGCGTCACGGCATTGGACGTGAAGCACGGCAAGCCCTATCCTGAGCCGTATCTGAAAGGGGCGGCGTTGGTAGGCGCCGATCCCGCCGACTGCATGGTGGTTGAGAACGCTCCGTTGGGCGTGCGGGCCGGCAAAGCGGCCGGATGCTTCGTCTGCGCCGTCATGACGGGTCCCGTTCCGCGCGAGGAGTTCGTGAAGGAAGGCGCCGACCTGATTTTCAATTCGATGGAGGAATTTGCCGATTACCTGGAGGGCCTTTTAAAAAATAAACAACAATGAAATGGCGTGAGGAACTTTCGGCCGAGATAGAGTGGCTGTGGCCCGACAGGGTATTTGTGCTGACCGATTCGAATGTCAGCCCGCTGTTTCATTGGGACGGCACGATAATCGTGGTGCCGGCGGGGGAGGAAAGCAAGAGTCTCGACACCTTGGCCGGCGTATGGGAGGATCTTAGCTCGTTGGGGGCCACGCGCCGTTCGCTCCTTGTAAATATCGGCGGAGGTGTCGTGTCGGACTTAGGCGGTTTCGCCGCCGCCACGTTCAAGCGCGGCATCCGGTTCGTGAACGTGCCTACCACACTGTTGGCCATGTCAGACGCTGCCATCGGAGGCAAGACCGGAATAGATTTCGGAGGACTGAAGAACGAGGTGGGAGCGTTCCGTATGCCGGAGCGTGTCATAGTCGATGCCTCGTGGCTCGCGACGCTGCCGCAGAATCAGATGCGCGAGGGATTGGCCGAGGTAGTCAAGAGCGCGCTGCTCGGCTCGGAGGAGGAGTATGGCGAATTGCTGAATCTGCCGGAAGTACTGACGCCTCGGAACGTGGGTCAGGCTGCGGAATGGTCGGCACGTTTCAAGGAGGGTGTAGTGGCCCGCGATCCGCACGAGAAGGGATTGCGCAGGATATTGAATTTAGGACATACTGCGGGACATGCCTTCGAGTCATTGGCAGCGCGAATCGGCAAGCCGATAGGACACGGCACGGCCGTGGCGCACGGACTATTGGTCGCGCTGAAGCTGAGCGAGCGGCTGACGGGTCTTTCTCCGGGTGTTGCGAACGAATATGAGCAAAAGATATTGAACCGTTTCTACTCCGCGTTGCCGTCGGAATGCCATGACGTGACTGAACTTATTGATATCATGGCCCACGATAAAAAAAATCCCGCCGCCGGCGAGATTTCCTTTGTCCTGCTCCGCGCCGTCGGCGAGCCTGTCGAGGCGGTGCGTGTCGCCCCGGCACTCATAACCGAAGCTCTTAAACTGTCTGTCCTTCGTAGGTAATCATGGTATCGTGTGGCAATGCCAGCACTTTGCCATAAAGACCATTCAATTCATTCCGAGGGATTTTCCTGGCCACATAAGCAAAATTAGCTACTGATAAAAAGCTAATGTAGAATTTATATCCACGTTCCTTGCCAATGGAGAGAAAATCCACACAAGCAGGTTTATACTCATCCCTCAAAAGATAATCAATTATGAAGTTGGTATCCAGAAAGATTCTTTTCATTTTGACATTATATATTGTGTACGTTCATCTTCCGTGTCAATAATCGAAGAATCGACTTTATTGCTCAATTCTTTCATTTCTCGTATCCATTGATCTGCCTCATCTGAAGTTGTATGAAAGCTGTCGCGATGAATTTTTGCCTTCATCACGCCCTTCATATTCTCAATGGCACGCCTAAGCAGATTGCTGTCTGCTCCATTTTCAAGAGTCACTACTATCTGTGTCATAATCTATATTTTATCTGTGAAAAGTTCTACAAAGATAACAACTTCGCGCGGATTTGCAAAATAATAGGATGAAACGATGGTCCAAGGCAGGAAGTGCCTTTCTAAAATGGGCTTTTTGTCCGTGTCTATGCTCCCGCTCGAGGATCGGGCGCTACTATTCTTTGCATTGGCATTTTGTCGGTGTCTGTGCGCGGCTGGGGACAGCCTGCGCTACTAAGACGCCGGGAGTCTGTCGTGGTGACGGACTCCCGGCGGGTTAATGGGGTAGTAGGGACGGGCCGGTTGAGGGCGCGTCGGATGTCGGTGCGGGTCAGGCCTGGAGCAGGGACTTGCCCTTCTCGATGGCCTGCTCGTTGAGGGGTATCAGCTTGTGGTGACGCTCGGGCAGCGATTTCTTCAGACCCTTGATCACGTTCTCCATCGGCAGCTTATAGTCCATGGCGTTGAGCAGGGCGCCCATCACCACCATATTGTAGGCCTTGGAGTTGCCTATCTCGAGGGTGGCGGTCATCGCGTCGATGGGGTAGATGCTGATGTCGTCGCGCGTGGGATGGTTGTGGATGCCGTTGGTGTCGTATATCAGCGTGCCGCCGGCCTTCACCTTAGGGGCGAACTTGTCGAGGCTCTGCTGGTTCAGTGCCACCACGATGTCGTATTTGTCAAGCACGGGGCTTGAGATCTTCTTGTCGCTCAGTATGACGGTGACGTTGGCCGTGCCGCCGCGCTGCTCCGGACCGTAGGAGGGCATCCAGGTCACTTCCTTGTCGTCCATCAGTCCCGAATAGGCCAGAATCTTGCCCATCGACAGCACTCCCTGGCCGCCAAATCCGGCTATGATTATTTCTTCCTTCATGATTTATGCGGGTTAGGGGTTACACGTTTTTAAGGTCTCCCAGGGGATACTTCTCGAACATATTCTGCGCCATCCATTCGTTGGCCTTTTCGGGCGACATCTTCCAGCCGGAGTTGCAGGTGGCCACGATCTCGACCACGCTGGTGCCGCGTTTGGCAATGGCGTTCTCGAAGGCTTTCTTGAGGGCGGCCTTGGCCTTGCGCACGTTGGCCGGGGTGTGTACGGACTGGCGCGTAACGTAGCATGTGCCGTCCAGTATGGCCATCAGGTTGGTTATCTCCAGCGGGTGGCCGTTCAGGTCCACGCGGCGTCCGTAGGGCGTGGTGGCGGTCTTCTGGCCTATCAGGGTGGTGGGGGCCATCTGTCCGCCCGTCATGCCGTAGATGGCGTTGTTGACGAATATCATTACGATGTTCTCGCCGCGGTTGGCGGCGTGGATGGACTCGGCGGTACCGATGGCCGACATGTCGCCGTCGCCCTGATAAGTGAACAGCACGTTTTCGGGCCAGAGGCGCGAGGCGGCGGTGGCTACTGCCGGTGCGCGGCCGTGGGCGGCCTCGATCCAGTCGACGTCAAGATAGTTGTAGGCGAACACGGCGCATCCCACGGGGGAGACGCCCACCACCTTCTCGGTGAGGCCCATCTCGGCGATCACTTCCGCCAGTATCTTGTGCACCACACCGTGGCTGCAGCCCGGGCAATAGTGCATGTGCACCTCTTCCAGAAGCTCAGGCTTGCTGTATACCTTGTTTTCTTCTTTGATTATATCAGTGATTTCCATAGAGGCACGATGTTAACGGTTGATGATTTTTTCTTTGAGCGCGTTCACCACTTCCTCGGGGCTGGGGATGATTCCGCCGAGGCGGCCGAAGTGTTCGACGGGGAGGGAGTCGTGCACGGCGAGGCGCACATCCTCTATCATCTGGCCGGCGTTGAGCTCGACCACGAGTATGCCCTTCTTGCCCTGTGCGGCGCGGGCCACGGCCTCAGTGGGGAAGGGCCAGAGGGTGATGGGGCGTACGATGCCGACCTTGATGCCCTCCTCGGCCGCTATCTCGCGGGCTTTGTCGGATATGCGCGCTATGGAGCCGAAGGCCACTATCAGATAGTCGGCGCCTTCCACGTCTATCTCCTCCCAGCGGGTCTCGTTCTTCTCGATGGTGCGGTAGCGCTCCTGCAGCTGGTGGTTGATCACCTCCATCTTGGCGGGCTCCAGCTCCAGGCTGGTTATGACGTTGCGCTTGCGGCCGCCGAGTCTGCCGTTGGCCGCCCAGGGACACTGCTTGCGTATCTCCTCGTCGGTGCGGCGCGGACGCGGTTCGGGCAATACGACCTTCTCCATCATCTGGCCCACGATGCCGTCGGCCAAAATCATGCAGGGGTTGGTGTATTTGAACGCCAGGTCAAAGCCGAGTCCTACGAAGTCCACCATCTCCTGCACCGTGGAGGGAGCCAGGACTATCAGGTGGTAGTCGCCGTGGCCGCCGCCCTTGGTGGCCTGGAAATAGTCGGCCTGGCTGGGCTGGATTGTGCCGAGGCCGGGGCCTCCGCGCATCACGTTCAGTATGAGTGCCGGCAGCGAGGCCGCGGCTATATAGGAAATACCCTCCTGCTTCAGGCTGACGCCCGGCGACGAGGAACTGGTCATCACGGCCTTGCCTGTGGCGGCGCCGCCGTACACCATATTGATGGCTGCCACTTCCGATTCGGCCTGCAGGACCACCATGCCCGTGGTTTCCCACGGCATCAGCTCCTCGAGTGTCTCCAGCACCTCCGACTGCGGGGTGATGGGATAGCCGAAATATCCGTCGCATCCGTAGCGTATAGCGGCATGCGCTATCGCTTCGTTGCCCTTCATGAGCCTTATCTCTTCTTTCATATTCGTAGAGTGTTTTTCTGATTGAGCGGAACCAAGAGCCTGCCTTAGTCCTCCACTTTGACTCTGTAAACTTCAATGCATGCGTCGGGACATACCCAGGCGCACGAACAACAGCCCGTGCATTTCTCGGGCTCAGCCATATAGGCGTAATGGTACCCTCGGTCGTTCACCTCGTTGGGCTGTAGGGCCAGCGTCTTGGTGGGACATGCCACCACGCACAGGTTGCATCCTTTGCAACGCACTGTGTTGACCGTAATTGCTCCTCTGATTTTTGCCATGATTCTAAGGTTAGAGTGTTTTGTGTGTCTTTATGGCACGCTTGAGCCAGATCCGGAACGACTCACTATGCCGCTCTGGCCCGGACTCACCTACAAAGGTAAAAAAGATTTCCGAGAAAACCGCATCTTTTAAAATATTTTTTTGCACTTTGTGTCAAGACCACATAAAAATCCCTTCCGACATGGTGCCGGAAGGGATTTGTCTTAACTCTTTAAACTTTCTAAACTTTCTAAACTTTATCAACTATTTATCGTCCTCCAGCTTGCGGGCCAGGATTTCCATCCCCTTGGTGGCCGGCTCCTTGATGACCGTCACGTCGGGGATGCCGCTGACGTCGGCGGGGTTGGGGTCGATGTAGTAGATCGGGGTGCCGGGACGCACGCAGTTGATCAGTCCGGCGGCGGGATACACCACCAGCGAGGTGCCTATCACCACGAATATGTCGGCCTCCTGCGCCAGACGGATGGCCTTGTCGATGTTTGGCACCGGCTCGTTGAAGAACACGATGTGGGGACGCATCCTGTCGCCGTTCCTGCCGCGCGTGGCGGGAGTGGTCTCCAGGTGTTCGATGCTCAGCGGCTCGATATAGTCGGGATTGGTGACGGAGCGCATCTTCATCAGCTCGCCGTGCAGATGCAGCACGTGGGTCGAGCCGGCGCGCTCGTGCAGGTCGTCGACGTTCTGCGTGATGATGTACACGTCATAATCCTTCTCCAGCTCGGCCAGGGCCTTGTGGGCCGCGTTGGGCTCGGCTTTCAGCAGGTCGCGCCGGCGCGCATTGTAGAACTCGTGAACCAGCTCCGGATCGCGGCGGAACCCTTCGGCCGACGCCACCTGCATCACCGGATAGTTCTCCCATAATCCACCCGCGTCGCGGAACGTGCTGATGCCGCTCTCCGCACTCACGCCGGCTCCCGTGGACACTACCAGTTTCTTCTTTGCCATGACTTATATCCGTTTATAATTGACTATCTTTGCGTTCGGGGGTCAAAACAGTATAACCACCCTTGTTGTTAACTCCATAGGGAACTTTGTCCCTTAGAAACTGTTTAAATTTATTACGAATAATTTTTTATATGGATTCT
>ERZ1026968.206-NODE-206-length-30595-cov-7.212967_pt1 | contig 30595 bp, 22 predicted proteins | sample MGYA00519295_ERZ1026968 | MGnify/ENA primary metagenome ERZ1026968 (study PRJEB26926, sample SAMN06164480) | human gut metagenome | biome: ENVO:00009003; feature: ENVO:2100002; material: ENVO:00002003 | host: Homo sapiens | place: USA | collected 2012 ...
GGCGTCCACGGCCTCGACCACACGCGCGGCGAGGGCGCGGTAGGCTGTGGCTTCGGGCGTGGTGCCCAGTGCGGCGGGCGTGCCGGCGTCGGCATTGGCCATAACCGATTCCACCAACGGGATCTGTCCCAACAGCTGCGTGCCGGTTTCTTCGGCCAGTCGCAGACCGCCGTCTTTGCCGAAGATATAGTATTTCTCGTCAGGATGCGCGTCAGGCGTGAACCATGCCATGTTCTCGACAAGACCTAACACCGGTACATTCACCTGCTCCTGCTGGAACATGGCTATACCCTTACGTGCGTCGGCCAACGCCACCTCCTGGGGCGTGGTCACGACCACTACGCCGGTCAGAGGCAGTGTCTGAACCAGTGTCAGATGTATGTCGCTCGTGCCGGGAGGCATATCGATCAGGAAATAGTCCAGCTCGCCCCACCACGCGTCGGTGATGAGCTGCTTCAGGGCGTTGCTGGCCATGCCGCCGCGCCACAGCACAGGCTTGTTCTTGTCGACCATGAAACCGATGGACAGGAGTTTCACGCCGTATTTCTCGATAGGCTCGATCCAGTCGCGACCCCCCTCGTTGATCATGTATATGGGCTCATCCTCCACGCCGAACATCTTGGGCATCGAGGGGCCGAATATATCGGCGTCAAGCAGGCCTACCTTATAACCGGCTGCCGCCAGGGCCACGGCTAAGTTGGAAGCCACGGTCGATTTACCGACACCTCCCTTGCCGCTGCTGACGCCGATGATGTTCTTCACCTTGGGCAGCGGATTCACCTTCTGCTCCACGTCGCGCTTGAATTCCGGCGTGATGGTCACCTCCACATCGGGGCTGACATTGGTGTGTATCGCCGCCTCGGCGGTTTTGATCAGGCTGCGGATGAAGGGATCGGTCGACTTGTCGAACACCAGGCCGAAGCTGACCTTCATGCCGTCTATGCGCATATTGTCGGCTATCATGCCGAGCTCGACAATGCTCTTGCCGTTGCCGGGATAACGCACGCCCCGCAACGCATCGATTATAAGATTGGGATATAGTGTCATGATTCAAAATCTAAGCTATTATCTTAACTTTCTAAACTTTATCAACTTTCTAAACTACCCATTTGCGGCCGCCCTTTGGTGGAACGGTAATCGTCCTTGGGGATGTCGTCTGCCTGAGGTTCCTGAAGTTCGCCGTCGGCAGGGAGACGGAAGCGCAACAGCTTGATCTGTTTGCCGCGGCTAAGCCACTGCTGCTCGTAATATGTCTTGATGCTTCGTGCCGGGTCGGACACTTCCGTGCCGTACAGGTCATCGTCCGGACCGAAACCGAGTCCATATATGTCCGCGCTGTCGCTCAGCAGAGGCAGATTGTTAAGTTTCACCAGCCTGCGCGTGTATTCATATAGAAACGGAGAATCGGTCTTAAGGTTCACTATTCCGTCCGCTTTCAGGAGCTTACGGTACAGATTCAGGAACCGTGTGGATGTAAGGCGTTTGCGCACCTTCTGCATCTGCGGGTCGGGGAATGTGATCCACAGTTCGTCCACCTCGTCCGGAGCGAAGAAATGCTCTATGTTCTCGATTTCGGCGCGCAGAAACGCGGCATTGGTCATACCGGATTCCTCCACCTCCCTGGCGCCGCTCCACATGCGCGCTCCCTTGATGTCGATGCCCACATAGTTATGGGTCTCGTCGTGACGGGCCAGTCCGACGGTATATTCTCCCTTGCCGCAGCCCAGTTCCACAATCAGGGGCCTGGACTCCGTGAACACCTCGCCATTCCATTTCCCTCTGTGTGGGAATCCCGCGCGCAGCAATTCCTCGCGGGGATACTGATACACGCACTTGAATTCCGCCATATCGGCAAATTTCTTCAGTTTATTCTTGCCCATAGAGAGTTTTTTTTGCTATTTTTTCGATTTCGCTAAGCAAAATTACTAAAAAATTCTGTTTTAATATAAAGTTGTTATAAATTTGCAAAGCGTAACCGGACTTGCCCTGTTGTAAAGCTCCGGGAAGAAGCATAAATTAGAGAGATTCACTATGGACTATACTCCGCTGGTAAGGGGGATGTTTGAGCGGCGCGCGCTGCGGACCCGTCACTGGGGCCGCGACGGCGAGGAAATACAGCAACGCGTGTTGCGCAGCCTGTTGCGCCGTGCCGACAGCACATGGATAGGCTTCAGGCATGATTTCGCGTCAATAGCCGGTAGCGGCGACGTGACCGCCAGATATGCCCGCGATCTCAGTCCTGTGGAGTATGAGGACATCCGGCCACTTGTGATGCGCATGATTTCGGGCGAACGCAATCTGCTGTGGCCCGGACTTTGCCGCGACTATGCCCAGAGCAGCGGCACTTCGGGTGGCAAGTCCAAGTTCATACCCATCACACGCGATTCGCTACACCGCACACACTATGCCGGCGCAGCCGACACCGTGGCACATTACATCCTGAACAACCCGCAGAGCCGTATGTTCTGCGGCAAGGGATTCATACTCGGCGGCTCGTTCGCCAACGAGCTGAATCTTAAGGATCCGCGCATCCATGTGGGCGACCTCAGCGCCACGCTGATAAACCGTTGCCCGCCCATGGCCAACCTGGTGCGCATACCCTCCAAACGGGTGGCACTCATGTCCGACTGGTCCAAAAAGCTGCCCCGGCTGGTGCGCATGGCCGCCAAAACCAACATAACGAACCTGTCTGGAGTGCCCAGCTGGTTCCTGGCCGTCATAAAGGGTGTGCTCGAACAGAACCATACCGACAACCTGCACGACGTCTGGCCTAATCTGGAAGTCTTTTTCCACGGCGGAATCTCGTTCGAGCCTTACCGTCAGATATACCGCAGCCTCACCGACCCCGAGCGGATGCATTTCGTAGAGAATTACAACGCTTCGGAGGGATTTTTCGCCACACAGGACCTGCCCGATTCCAACTCGATGCTGCTGATACTGGACAACGACATATACTATGAATTCATACCCCAGGGCAAGACACCTGACGACGCCGTGGGCATAGTCGGTGTGGAGACAGGCGGAGTATATGAACTGATGATAACGTCCAGCAACGGACTGTGGCGTTACCGGATGGGCGACACGGTGCGTATCGAATCCACGGATCCCGTGCGCATCAGCATAGTGGGGCGTACCAAATGTTACATCAACGCTTTCGGCGAGGAGCTGATGGAAGACAATGCCGATAAAGCTCTGGCAGAAGCCTGCATGGCGCTGGACTGCACCGTCAAGGACTATACCGTTTCGCCCGTGTTCGCCGACCGCGGACGCCGCGGACGCCACCAATGGCTGATAGAATGGATCAAGGCCCCGGCCGATATCGAGGCGTTCACCTGCAGGCTCGACGAGGAACTGCGTAAGCTTAACAGCGATTACGACGCCAAACGGGCCGGAATGTATTTTCTGGACATGCCTGAAATAATATCGGTACCCGACGGGACATTCTCCGAATGGCTCGGGTCCGTGGGTACCGGAAAGCTTGGCGGCCAGCGCAAGGTGCCGCGTCTGTCCAACGACCGGCAGATAGCCGATCAGATTCTGAGCGTCATCGCTGCCTCACGATCTTGAGCACACCTCCCTGAAGCACCGTCACTACCGCTATATCGCCGGCAGGTACGGCTACGCTAATTTCGGTACGGCCCCTGCCTCCGTCGTAATATGTCATGCCCGACACCCCTGTCACACGGACATTGTCGAACGGCATGGCGCCGCTAACGGTCACTGTGCCGCCGTCGCGCGACACCATAATTCTGTTGTCCGGGTCCAGGCCGGCCTCTCCCGTCGATGTCTCACGTAGGTTGAATCTGCTCCATACGTCGTGGCTCTTCCACTTGTCCACATGGATACTGTTTACCAGGAGTTCGATCGGATACCGGCCGTCGTCAGCCTCAAGTCCGGAAAAAGCATCCGGATCCAACGCCGGCACCGAACTGCCCAAAGCCACCGCGTTCACCGTGTTGATACCCGTGTCATTGCGGAACGCATGGGCTTTTATTTCCTTTACGTCCGGCCCCAGCGACACGAGCTTGATTCGTTTGTTGTTTGCAAAGGCCGCCTCGCCTATCACGGGTGTGTTCAGTCTTTTCGTCAACATATTGCCCGAACCGGCTGCAAGAGCCTGCCCGGCATTTCCGGCCAGTTCCGGCACATTCTCCAGAGCATCGTCCCCTGCGAAGGCGCCGGCTCCGAATAGTACGGGGCCGTCGCTCAGCACCTGCGTCAGCCCCCGGGCATCGGCAAACGCGTATGCGCCGACCTCGCTTACGCCCCTCAGGTCCGCTTCCGCGATTCCACTCAGCCTGAACGCCTCTTCACCTATGGTCTCTGCGCCGGCAGGCATCGATTTCAGCGACTTACACCCATAGAACATTCCCTCCGGCACATTCTTCAATCCTTCCTTGAACTCTACATTTCCCAGATTGACGCAATTCCTGAATATTCCCTTGCCAAGTTTCTCCGGACGCCCTTGGAAGGTCACTTTCTTCAGACCTGCGCAGCCGGCAAAGGCATAATCGCCCACGCTTTTGACCTTGGCGGAAATTTCAATTTCTTCTATCCTGCTCAGCGCGAATGCCTGGTCGCCTATGCCCTGCAGGCTCTCCGGGAGCACCACACGGGTCACCCCTGTGCCTGCCAGCATGTTGGGCACCAGTTCGTATGCGCCGAACTTAAGCCTGTCCATATATCCCGTATTGGCGTACTGATACGGTATGATATTCAAGGCCGACATGTCTAATGTCGTGATGGCAGACGACATTTTGTAAAGCAATGCCAGATCGGTGACATTGGCTCCTCCGCTGAGCTTCAGCACCGCGTCCGATGTTGTCTCTATCTGCGGAATATTTTCGCACAATGATCCGGGACTCACGGTTATTTCCAAAGCCCGTGCCCCGGTGCCTGCCGTCACGGCAATTATAGCCGCCACAAGATGTTTTGTTCGTGTAAGTATCATTTCTTATTCCACCACAAGAATTTTACCCATTTTCGAAAAGGAGTCCTGGTTGCTGCCGTTGGTGCCCAGGATATAATATACGCCGGCCGGCACCCTGCGTCGGTTATAGTTGGTGATATCCCATTCAACCGAACCATCTGTGGCCTCGCCCAGCTCGCGCACCATCCGTCCGGCGCCATCCATTATCTTGACCATGGAGCCGTCGGGCAACATGTCGATTGTCACCGTTCCCATAAATCCGGGACGCACGGGATTGGGATATGCACGCACCTGCGCGCTGCCCGAAACCTCCGACTCGTTCAGGAAGGCCTCTACCAGACCTTTCTCAGTCGACACCATCATCGATCCGTTTTCCGGATTGTAGCAAAGTCCGTCGATAATATCGCTCGGAAGACCGGAATTTTCCGTGGTGTAGGTGGTCAGCACCTTGGTTCCGTCGGCATTGGTCACCACTATTCCGCCGCCATTTGTCGCGAACCATTTACGTCCGGACGGATCGACCGTCATCGCCACTACCGAGACTCCGTCAAGCAACAGGTCGGCCAGATTGGTTCCGTCGTTACGGGCCACTTTGACACGTCGCACAGTTGTATTGCCGTTGGCGACCTCGACGGGATTGAAATTAAACACTCCACTACTGCACAGCGCCCATACTCTCCCGGAAGCAGGGTCCTCGTACAGTCCGTTGCAATGGCCATAATTGAATTGCGTGCCATCCTGATCCACCAGCATGGATATGACGCCGGTCACGTCGTCGGATTCCGTGTCAAGGGTGCCTGCGTGATACCACACCACCACCGACGTGTCGGTATTGCCTGAGGCATATACAATCATATTACGTTGAGAAGAGTGTGGAAGGACCCATGCGCCCGTGCCCGGACTCACATTACGGAACACCTTCTTTTTCATCGGACGGTAAGACGCCGATGACGTGGTCGCCATTCGGTCTTCGGCTGTCCAGTACCATAATTCCGAGTCCTTGCTGTCACTGTTGAAAAAGGCCACCCACAATGTATTGTCCCTATCGAAGCGCGGGGCTCCGAACGAGCAAAGCTTATCCCATTCCGACATCAGTTCGGTTCCCGCCACGAATCCTTCTTTACCCAAGGCATCGTCATTGGGACGCCCTATCCTGAAGTTATTCTCCCCGCTCAAATCAAGGCGGAACAGTCCGTTCTCGTTCGATCCGCAATATATGTGGTTGGGATTCAGCGGATCGATTGTCATTCCCATCGGATTGTTCACGAAGAACACATTGTCAGGGTCTGTTCCGGCGTATGTGAGCGACAACGGCTTCCATGTTCCATCCTTCAGAGTGCATATCAGGTCTGGCGTGGTTATATTGTGGAATGTCCATTCATGTCCGTGATTGCGCACTACCATGCCGAGATTCCGGTCATAAATCATGGCGCGGCATCTGAAAGCCGTCGACGCATTGGGTAAATGCCCTTGCATCGTCACTGTCCATTTGCCGTCGTCGCCTGGCGCAGTCATTCGGTAATATCCGTCGCGACCGGCCGAAAACCACCATGTTCTGCCGTCATTGGAGGCACACCGCGGGTTTCTGGACGCCAGAGACTCCGGCATCTTATAGTCTGTAATTTTACCGTTGCGATCGTAATAACGTATCCATCTACGGCCCGAAGTAGTCATGCAGTCGGATCCCCGCTCCATGGAATACTCCTCGGCATACGACGTCAATATAAATACAGGCACTCCATCACGCAACGATACATATCCGACCAATTGACGCATTATGTCGTACATACAGTATACCCGGTCTCCGAAATTCAACATGCGTCTGAAATTCTTGCCTTCGGTGTTCTTCACCGTCTTGAAGCCGGTGATGTCGCCGCTGCGTTCATTGCCGTATAATATTCCGGTGTCTGTACCTACCAGCAGATAATCGCCCACTTTCCCTATCGTGTTCACACTGCTTCCATAATTGCGGGATGTGGATATCTCGCCCTTCTTGACGTCTATGAGAACATAACCCGTCGCCGTGGCAATCCATACGCCTCCTCTATTTTCATCCACATTGATATCCAGTATATTCTGCGAGGCATTGCTTCCGGCCATCATAAGTCCGGGAATGTTGGTCACTTCGCCCGAATCCGGCAGCAGATCGATGTTTCCGCTCATATATCCTATCACCAGCAGTCTGTTCTTGAAGTCGTAGGCAGCCGAAACGACTATATTCTCTGAAAGTCCGTTAGTGGCGTTAAGCCATTTCCACTCGTCGTTCTCCTTATCATAGCGGTAAAGCTGACCGTAACGCGAGGTGCCTGCCGGCACCCGCGGATCATAATCCATTTTCAATGCCACGAAGTATGCATATTTCGGCGTGTCGATCATCCTGTATGTCTGACCGTCATAGCTCATGTGCTGCTTCCATTCCACGGCATAGGCCGGCATGGCCCAGAACAGCGATATCATGACCAAAGTCACGAACCAGTCGCGGAACGCCCGGAAGGCCCGTCCTCTATGGGATATGGCGTTTTTCTCTTCGGCGCTCATGCGCGCAAATGTCATGCCGGTCTCCCTGGCCACAAACACCGGGTCGTAGCCGAATCCTGACTCGCCGCTGCGCTCACGCGCTATCTCGCCGTCCACGCGGCCTTCGAACGTCCGGACCGTTCCCTCGGTGTCCACGTACGCCAGAATCGTCGAGAAATGCGCCTCGCGACAATCCTTGCCCTCCATATTGCGCAGCAACTTGAGCATGTTCGCCTCGGAATCGTGGCCTTCGCCGGCATACCGGGCGCTAAGCACGCCGGGCTCTCCGCCAAGGGCATCCACCATCAGTCCCGTATCGTCCGCCACACACGACACCCCGTAATGCTCCTGCACATATCGAGCCTTCTGCAACGCGTTCCCTTCAAGAGTGGCCTGCGTCTCCGGCAAATCCTCATGACACCCTATTTCCGACAGAGACACTAATTCAACGGCCGGTCCCAGTATGGCCCGCGCCTCTTCTATCTTATGCTTGTTGTTCGTAGCAAATACCAGTCGTTTCATCTACTTTATAACGTAATGACGACTGCGATATTACATGGCAGGAGGGTGCGGCGTCCGGGGTTTTCGACACCCTTTCCGCCGCACCCTCTTCAGGATGATATATGATCAAGTCATGTGGTTATGATTTCGCGCGCCATGGTGGCTATGGTCCTAGCCGTTCGGTTCACCAGCGAACGTGGTATCCACACCGTCCTGTCGCTGCCATCGTCTTTCACCTGAGGCACCGGCAGATATTGAGCCGACACCACTGTCGCTCCGGGCCGGATTCCCTCCGCTATCAGATACCGGCCGCCGGGGCGGTGTTCCAGCCTGAGGCCGGGCAGGCTGTAGCCATGCGTCACGGCCTGCGGTTCACGCCAGTCGGTCAGGCCGCGGCTCCAGTCGCTCATACGGAACTCCACCAGCCGCAGGAAGTCGTCGGGTACCTTGAGTTCCAGTTGCGTGCCGGAGGCCGTCACCCTGTGGTCGCCGCAGAGGCTCCGGGTCTCGTCGATGTCGCCGGAATCGGCCTCGCGCATGGTCTTCGCCGCCCCTTCGGCCACCAGCTCGTCCACCAGGCGCCCCAGCTCCATTCCCATGTCGCCGAACACCTCCGCCTCCGATATCTCGGCCAGGTCCTCGTCAAGCAGCATCACCGCCCTGCGCGTCAGCCACGACACCTTCACGTTCATCGCATCAGGAATATTTTGCCGCTACGGAAATAGCTGCTGTCCTCTATCAGGCGCTGTAACGCCTTGTTGTCGGTTACGAAGGTGGCCGGTTTCTGACCATACCCCGAATAACTGCCTCCCCTGAAATGCACCTTGACCACTCCGTAGCCGGCCGGTATCAGCGCGTGCCATTCCATCAGCCGCACTCCATAAGTGCGGCTCTCCTGCTTTCTTTTCATGTCCATGTCGATTCTTCCATACATTCGTCATACCCTGGCCTCTCCTCTCCACATTTTCCATGTTCCTTCGGCAAACTGCCACACCTGTCCCATGCGTGCCGAGCCATCCATGCCCGTGCAGTCGTTCAGCAGATAGTACAGGCATCCGTCCTGTGGATTGTCCGGAGCCGTTTCCTTATCCCACATCCTGAATACCGTGGAATCGGTGTCGCGCTCTTCTCCCTCGCCGTCTATCCAGATGTGGCAGCTTCCCTTCAGGGCCAGTGCGTCCCATATCAGTATGCCGTTGCGCGTAGCCTCCTGCCCGTCCACGCGGTCGCTGAAGCTATGCTCCGAGCTGTACACGTAGTGTACCAATCGGTTCTCGCCTATGAGTGCGCCTGAGTTGCTCCAGCCCAGACGGTCCAGAGTCGGCTCTCGCTTGATCTCTATGTCGCCGAACACCGTGTGGAAATTGGTCACCTGCCAGCCCATGCCGTTCACCTTGCTCGAGATCTGTATCTCCGGGTGCTTGCTGTAGTCCACGCACTGTATCTGTTCCAACAGGTTCTTTCCGGCCAACAGCAGAGCCGTTTTGGGCACGTCCTCGCCGGTGAAGAACATCTTGGCCAGGGCTATGATTTTCTCGATGGTCCACTTGCCCTCGTGCTGCATCTCTCGCTTGAACTGCCATCTCAGGCCCTCCGTACAATACACATATTGCAAGCCGAGACCCTCTACGTTGACCTTGAACTTGCCGGGACGACCCGCCCACAGGGTGCGGTTGCCGCGAACCTTGAAGTTCGATATGGCCTGTTCGGCCAGGATGGCGTTGGTAAAGGGTATGTGTTTGCGCTGGCTTTCGAAGTAGTCGCTCACCACCTGGTTCATGCCCCGCTTCTGCAGATACACCCTCGAGGCCTGGGGCACTATCAGCTCCGGATCCACAGTCTTCTGCGTTTCGGCCAGCGAATTGGACAGTATCACGCATCTTGATCCCGCAGGAATGGTCGGCAATGCCGAAAACTCGTCTGAGGCCTGCTTGCGGTAGCCGTTCACGGCGCGTACTATCGGATTGTTCGTGGCGTTGTCTATGCCGGTCACGTACAGCATCAACGCTTTGCCGGGAGTGCTCATGCCCGTCTCGTCGCAACCGTCCACCTGAGGCACCAGCAGCGTGCTGCACGGACGCACCAGAGCCTGGTCCGAGCTGTCGAGAGGCAGGGTCCCCTGGATGCCTCCCCCCGCTACATTGTCGATTGTCACCACGCTGCTCCGGGGTTCGTCCACCATGTAATGGTCTATCTCCGGCGAACTCACCTTAACGCGCTTGGCCTGCAGCATCAGGTTCATCAGCGGGGTATCGTCCGAATTGAACCGGAACAGTTCCTGGTCTATGTCGGTTTCTATCAGATTGCCGGGGGCTATTCCACCTGTCATTTCGGCCACTGTGGTTACTGTCACGCCCGTCGTGGGCTTGCTCTGTTCTAATGTCTCGCTCATAATTAATTAGTAATTAGTGATTAGTATTTAGTGATTGATAATTGGTGATTGGCGATAATTTTTCATCGGGCGTTACGGGCCAGGTCGAAAATCGAGAACGAATGCTGCGCCGAGGCTCCTCCCTGACCGCAACCGGGATGCGGAATGCCATCGCTGTCGTTGCGGGTCAGCAGTTTTTCCTCGATGGCGGCGTTGCGTCCTCTGATCTCGCCGGCGGCGTCGGCCTCCTTCACCGCGCGTTCATAGTCCAGCCCCAAGGCAAGAAGTTGTGCCGTCTCTTCGGAGACATGTCCCGATTCAATGCCTTCGCGCAGGCCGTTCAATACATCCCGTAGCGGTTCCTCGAGTTCGGGGCGCCCTGTCTTCTCTACAATCCTCGCCGCCTCGGGCAGACTCAGTGTTTCACCCTCTTTTGCCACTTCTGCCTCTTCCGGGACCGGCGGGGTCTCTGCCGCCTCGAGGGATTCCGATCCAGGGGCGACCTCTGCCTCTTCTTCGGTCACCGATTTGATTTCCCGCACTTCCTGACGCTCTTCGGCGTCTTCATCCTTTTTCTTCTTTTTGAATAGTTCCATAATTGTTTGTTTTTGATTGACGTTGCAAAATTAGCCATTGGTTACACCCTCGCTTCCTTATCCGTTAATTTCATTCGAAAGAAAAATCGAACCGTGAACAGTCGAAAAGCCGGTCGGTCATCAAGCCGGAGCCTATTCCGGCCACTCTCCTGATTCTGTCCGGAGTGTAGAACTGACCTATGTTGTCGGCATCCATCGCGGTGCATTGCCTTATGAAATCATCGAAACAGGACATAAGGTCGGACAGTGCGGTCAGGGAGTTGCGTGTCTGCTGGTTATACAGCGTGCCGGACATGGAACTGGAATCGAGCTTGCCCTGCAACGCTCCGTTCACGCCCGAGATGTCCTCCATCATCTTCATCTGGATGTTCAGCAGCTCGGTCACGCCGATGTCGGTGCATTTCGAACTGATCTGCTGCGGCAACGGCTCGCCGGCATGCGGCCGGAACACAATCACGCCGTCAAACCGGCTCCACTCCTCGGCCACCGCGTCAAGGTCCACCCCCTTGGGCAACGCGTTCTCGGGCATCAGCAGCACGCCCTTGGCCGACGACTTCAATATCCAGTCGTACATGGATATCAGACGGTTGGTGTATTTCTGCTGGTCGATTATGTCGCTTACGAAACTGTGTATCTCGCCGTTGACAAACGGATAGGCCTTGAACACGTATGGATGTCCGCCGTGCCTGTAGGGTGACACGCCCGAGTCTATCACCATTCCTCCGGGAGTCACGAAACTCCATCTCCATTCATCGTCCACATACCAGTGAGTCTCCACTTCGGGAATTCCCTCCTTGCGACGGCGTCTGTTCTCGGCCCGGACGGCCGGATACAATTCCTCCCCGACTTTCCAGCACCTCCCCGTCACACGGTCGTGACAATGCCAGCGTACCGGATACGTCCGTTCCCATATCTCCCACACCCGGCATACACGGTCGTACGCCCGGTCGGCGAGGCCTCCGTAACATTTCAGCAACCGGTCGCGTTTCTCCTCGCTGCCCGCGAACGTGGCCAGCAGCGTGGCCGGTGTCATGTCGTGGATCTCCCCTATCAGCGATATGTCCCAACCGCGGAAGTCCCTGCCGTTCATGTCCACGAAAAATTTATCGGGCTGCACGAAGTCGGTCCAGCAATCCGCCAGACGCCCCTTGCGTCCGTACCATTTCTTGTGCACACACATACCCGATATCAGAAACTCCTCCATGGTGCGTGCATATATCTCGCCCATGCGGTTCAGCTCGGCATTGTAACGCAGCAGTTTCTGCATGGTCATGGCCTGCAGCGACTCCGATCCGTCGCGCGCAATGCACGCAGGCTGGGCGTACCGGTCGCGAAACACTCCCAGCACGTTTCGCACCAGACGGCGTATCAGATTGTTTTTCAACGGAGTGCGTCCATGACTGCGCATCTCGGCCTCCTCGCTCATCAATCCTCCCGACGACTCCACAATGTCGCTCCACTGGTCGCCGTACGTGAACCGTTTGCATCGGTCGCGGTCCCGCCTATACTGCGACATGGCGTTCCAGCTGTTCTGAGCCCGCGCCAGCAGCGCGTCCGCCATAACCGGCTCTTCACTTTTCTGTCCATTCATCTTTTTTTCCGGCAAAATTACCCGGTCCCGGCCTCCGCATTTCCTTATCCGTTAAGGTTGTCGGCTAAAATTTCTCTATTCCTCTAAATTTTATTAATTTTGCAATTATTATTGTTCTGTCTGGGAAACTTATAAAGTTTTCCTGACTTTTATTTTGAACTAAACTACACGACATACATAATGGAATATAATCATCAGGACATAGAGAAACGCTGGCAGCAGTACTGGCGCGACAACAATATCTATAAGGTCGAGGTGGATCCGTCCAGGCAGAAATTCTACGTGCTCGACATGTTTCCCTATCCGTCGGGAGCTGGGCTGCACGTAGGCCATCCGTTAGGCTACATCGCCTCCGACATCTATGCGCGCTACAAGCGGCAGAACGGCTTCAACGTGCTGCATCCCATGGGTTATGACGCATACGGCCTCCCCGCCGAACAGTATGCCATCCAGACCGGACAGCACCCCGAGATAACCACCGTCAGCAACATCAACAACTATCGCAGCCAGCTCGACATGATCGGCTTCAGCTTCGACTGGAGCCGCGAGGTGCGCACCTGCGATCCCGAATATTACCGCTGGACCCAGTGGGCGTTCATCCGCATGTTCAACTCATATTATGACCTGGACGCCGACAAGGCCATGTCCATATCCGGCCTGGTGGAGCGTTTCGCCGCCAACGGCACCGAGGGCGTCAACGCTGCGGCCACAAAGCCCATGCGTTTCACCGCCGCCGAATGGAACGCCATGTCCGAGCGAGAACAGGCCGACGTGCTGATGAACTACCGCATAGCCTATCGCGGCGAAACCATGGTGAACTGGTGTCCCGCCCTCGGCACGGTCCTTGCCAACGACGAGGTGTCCGAAGGTCTCTCGGTTCGCGGCGGTCATCCCGTCGAACAGAAGATGATGAGCCAGTGGTGCCTGCGCGTATCGGCATACGCTCCGCGCCTCCTCTCCGGTCTCGACACCCTGAACTGGAGCGAAAGCCTCAAGGAGACCCAGCGCAACTGGATAGGCCGCAGCGAGGGTGCCGAAATGAATTTCAAAGTAGCCGGCAAGGACCTGAACCTCGAGATATTCACCACACGCGCCGACACCATCTTCGGCGTCACCTTCATGGTGCTCGCTCCGGAGTCAAAGTATGTGCCTCTGCTCACCACTCCCGAACAGAAGCCGCTTGTTGACGCCTATCTCGACGAAGTTAAGCATAAGACCGAGCGCGAGCGTCAGATAGAGAAGCGCGTGTCGGGCGTGTTCACCGGCAGTTATGCCGTCAATCCCCTCACGGGTCAGAACATTCCCGTCTGGGTGTCCGACTATGTACTGGCTGGTTACGGAACGGGGGCCATCATGGCCGTTCCTGCCCACGACAGCCGCGACTACGCATTCGCTCGCCATTTCGACCTCCCCATTGTGCCCCTTATCGAGGGTGCCGATGTCTCCGAGCAGTCGTTCGACGCCAAGGAGGGCATCATGATGAATTCCAAGGGTCCGAAACTCGACCTGAACGGTCTGACGGTCAAGGAAGCCATAGCTCGCACCAAGCAGTTCATCGAGTCCGAAGGCATCGGCCGCGTCAAGGTCAACTATCGCCTGCGCGACGCCATCTTCAGCCGCCAGCGCTATTGGGGCGAACCCTTCCCCGTATATTACAAGAACGGCATGGCTTGTATGCTGCCCGAGTCCGAGCTGCCCCTGCAGCTGCCGGCTGTCGACTCATATCTTCCCACCGAAGACGGCCAGCCCCCGTTGGGCCGCGCCAAGGACTGGAAGACCAGGGAAGGCTACCCCATCGAAGTATGCACCATGCCCGGTTTCGCCGGCAGCTCGGCCTACTACCTGCGCTACATGGACCCGCACAATTCGGAGGCCCTCGTGGGCAAGGAGGCCAACGCCTACTGGCGTAACGTCGACCTCTACGTGGGCGGTGCCGAGCACGCCACCGGCCACCTGATATATTCCCGCTTCTGGAACAAGTTCCTGTACGACCTCGGCGTCGTGGCCGAACCGGAGCCTTTCAAGAAGCTGGTGAACCAAGGCATGATACAGGGCCGCAGCAACTATGTGTACCGCATCAAAGGCACCAACACGTTCGTCAGCAAGGGTCTGAAGAAGGACTACGACACCATGCCCATCCGCGTGGACATCAGCATGGTCGACAACGACGTGCTCGACACCGAGGCGTTCAGGAACTGGCGCCCCGACTTCGCCGACGCCGAGTTCATTCTCGAGAACGGCAAGTACGTATGCGGCTACGCTGTGGAAAAGATGTCCAAGTCCATGTTCAACGTCGTCAACCCCAACGACATCGTGGAGCGTTACGGCGCCGACACGCTGCGCCTGTATGAAATGTTCCTCGGCCCCGTGGAGCAGTCCAAGCCCTGGGACACCAACGGCATCGACGGCGTGAACCGCTTCCTGCGCAAGCTGTGGAGCCTGTTCGACAACGCCGACCTCGCTTCCGACGCGCCAATGACCCCTAAGGAGGCCAAGACCGTCAACAAACTGGTGAAGAAGGTGACGCAGGACATCGAGAATTTCTCTTACAACACTTCCGTGTCGGCGTTCATGATTGCCGTCAACGAGTTGTCGTCCATGAAGTCGCGCAACCGTCAGGCCATGGACATCATCACACGCCTTATCGCCCCCTTCGCGCCCCACATCGCCGAGGAGTTCTGGCATCGTCTCGGCCACGACACCAGCGTGGTTGACGCCGCATGGCCCGAGGTGGACGAAAGCGCGCTGGTGGAGGACACGGTGAAATATCCCGTCAGCTTCAACGGCAAGACCCGTTTCAACATCGAGGTGCCCGCCGGCTCCGACAAGGCCGCCGTGGAGCAGGCCGCCCTCGCCGACCCCAACGCCGCCAAATGGCTTGACGGCAAGCAGCCCAAGAAAATTATCGTTGTCCCCAACCGCATCGTCAACATCGTGCTCTGACTCCCGACGGCCTAAGACCCCGACATCCAATAACAAAAATAGGGAGCGTCTTTCGGCGCTCCTTTTTAGTGGCGCTGGCACTCCGTGCCGCGCAAGTATTTTAGACAGGAGAACAGGAGAAACAGGAGCCGCTGCGACTTGGATGACGACGTCCACGTCGTCTATGCACTACCGACTATCTCCTGTTCCTCCTGTTCTCCTGTCAAAAAAACACCAGGCGTTCAGCGACCTCACCTGTTTCTCCTGTTCTCCTGTCAAAAAAAATCTTGTCGGGGTGATGCGCGGCTCGGAGAGCCCGCGTCATTACCGTCACAGTGCGTAGATCAGGTTGTCGAACATGGTCGGGCTAATCTCGCTGTCGGTAAACTTCAGGCCCAATATCCTGCGGCGCGTAGACAGCGTTCCCTTGGCTCGTCCTATCAGAACGCAAAGCTGCGTCGGAGTGACCCCGCACTTTATCAGAAGCATTATGCGGTAGGCATCCGTCTTTATCTTGCCCGGTGACAACAGTTGCAGACGCCGGTCGAAATTCGGCGATGCCTCTATGATGACCGAGTGCAGTTCGCCCCATAACGGACTCGTATCCGGAATCGCCCGTTTTTCTTTAATATACTCCTGCAGTTCGGAGTATGCTTGCGAATTACGGATTTCCGGCGAAAGAGGCAACCGCTTCTTCTTGCTGTCGCACACAGCCGTCAACTCGTCAATCAGTTGCCGGCGCAGGTATTCTGCCGTCACTTCGTCCTTTACTTCGGACGCCACTTCTGCCGTCACTTCGGGCACCACTTCTGATGTAGGACCCGATCCGGATTCGGAGTCTTTTCCCTTTGCGTCACCAGCTTCTAATTGTTTCCTCAATTCGCGCGAATTGTCCAAAGCCGAACGCAGTCTGATTAGGGTCCTGTTCGATTTATCGCGGTAATATATCACCGCTATTATTGCCAACAGCAATACAATGACGCTTAACGCGAGCCACCGTTCTATCACGCGTTTCTTTTCAAGGGCCTTCTGCTTGTCCCGCTCCACGATGCTGTAATTGTACTGTGTATTCTGAATCAACGCATTCGCATCGCCCCGGCTGTTCATATAGCTTTCCACAGCAGCCGTATAGTGTCTGACGTATGCGCGGATTGAATCTGCAGGCACCAAGTCTTTCAATTCGTCTGACAATAAAATCAAATATCCCTTCTTCAAATTCCTTGCATCTTTGATTTTCACCAATTTCAATGCGTATTTATAAGCCGAATCCGGGAAACCGGCACATCGGTATATGTCAGCCGCGTACGAATATACCAATTGCTTAGTATCACTGTCACATTTAAACTCCTTATCTATTTTTAGAGGGATGTTTTTTATCAATTTGACAGCAGCCGTGGATTCGTTTTGATAATGTTTGATTGCTGCAAGATATGTAGAATCCCTAATAGCTGCCATAGGATTCCGTTTATTCGCTATGGCTGAAGCCTTTTTTAATGGACCAATTGCGGCTTCATATTTTTTACAATTTATATAGTTGAACCCCAAAACTTCTAAATCATACATCAAATTTACTGTATCATGCAGTTCCTTGTCAATATCGATTGACATATTGATATATCGGTGTGCCTCATCAAAGAGCCTCATTGAATTCAATAGCCCGGCTAATTGCGCTGTCATCTTACTTTTTAACATTAAGGACTTACTATCATCTCCTATCATATTCAATGCTGCGCTATAATACTTTATAGCCGAAGGATAATCCCCTATGTCATGATACACTCTCCCTCCATAATATAATGCCTCTGTATAACGATCTTTCGTTCCATGGCTTGAATAATAATCAATAACAGGCACAATGACGCTGTCTGATGTATGATTAATGATTGCTTTGTCGGCAAGTTTGACGGATAAAAAGTCATAATACACATTGTCTGCTTTGGATAAGTATTCCTTCGAAATGCGATGTAGAGAATCCAACGCAACGTCGGGCATTGTGTCCGCCATTTCCTCTAATTCAACCAAAATAGGATTTAATGGCGTCCTGTCACAACTGGCAATTAGGATAATCAACAATAATCCGAGTACGTATTTCGCATTCATATTTCTCATTCTTCGTACTTACATATAGGGATTTATTATCACAAAATTAGCTCATAGATGCCATTTTTCCTAACTAATTTCATTTCAGCACTATTTTTCGCACAAACCGCCCTGTTTTTCGCACAAATTTTCTTGCAATTCGGTGTTATTCAATATAATTTTGCAGCCATCAACTAAAACAAAAAAATAAAATGAAGAATCTACTAACTCTATTTATAATTACATTCTCATGTTCCATGGCACTTGCTTTGGGCAGCGAGTCCTTTCTTCAAGTGAGGCTGTACTCATCCATGATATCAGATGAATCCGAAAAAATTCCAGATGAAAATACAGGAGTTTATCATCGAATGCCCACGCGCCCGATTCTCTGTTCAATAAGCGTTGATGATGGCGTGTCGTTCGATGATGGATCCAACCCTGACATTGTCAGCTATGAGATAAAGGACGCCGACAACAATCCCATTGCCATTACTGGCGATGAGGCAGACTTCATCCAGACTCTGTTCTCCCTTACAGGCGAATACATGATACAGTTCCGCACCGACCAATACGTTTATTGCGGAAGTATCTGCATCTGAACTTTTTTATAAGGAGACTCCCTGACATAAACGATGTCTCCTTATAAAAACTAATCCACAAACTCCATTTTGCAAATAAATGTAAATAATTATTTAAAAACATTTGGGATTTTAAATCTTATATATTAACTTTGCCACTCAGAGTATATGTCCTGATTTAAGTCCCGACTAAACATTAACCAATAAAGTATGAAAAAGCGATTCTTTCTATTTGCTATAGCAGCACTCCTTGTTTCGGGACCGGGAGCCACAGCCGCTGTGGAATATGAGGGCTATACCAATCCCGCCGGAGACGAGTTCCCGATTGCCGTCTACGACAACGTGTCCATTAACGCCACCAAGAACGGACAACCCCTGACCGAGGATGAGCAAAAGGCTTATTTCAATGATCTCAAATTATGTGGTTTCAATGTGGAGTTATGGGAAAAGGGATCAATTAATGACACTTTAACGCTAAACAAATGGGCTTCCTATCTTAAGCAGAAGGGGATTAACACAATCCTCGATATACGCGGATATACCTTGATACGAAACAACGTCCCCGGAAATGCGAGCACTCCGGAGTCTACACTTCTGACTAACTGGGATGCACTTCAGAGAGTGATGCACAATCACGGCAATAATCCTTACGTATGGGGATTTTCCGTGGCAGACGAGCCTAGTATGCAAAATCTGCATACGCCTGTTTATCAAATGACAACCGGACAGGGGGCTACACTCGCCACATTCAATGAGGTAAACCGCAGCAAGGGTCAAAAGGTGGCTTACGCAAACTTTGCAGCTGAAGCAGCCCCAAGTATTCTCGGCGACTTCTACACAGATGACTTTAAGCATCCGAACCCCGAGATATATATTCCAAACTTTGAGAATTTTCTCGACCACATGGCAGATGTGTTTGATTTGAAATTCTTGACATTCGATCTATACCCGGTCATCAGTAATAAAGAAGGTTGTGAACCCGACTGGATAATAAAGCCATTCTATTATAATATGATGGACCTTTACGGCAGATGCTCCCAGGACAAAAAAATTTCCACATGGCTTGTGATGCTAAGTGTTGAACATTCTTATGATGGACCAGGCGAGGAAAATGACTGGACATATCCGGAAATTACTGAAGGGCTACTTAGGATGCAGGCTATGAACGGACTGGCATTCGGCATGAAAGGACTCGCCTATTGGCGATACGGCGCACAGAACAAAATGATAGGTAACTATTTTTATAAGAGCGCGCTTTACGACATCAACAAGATGGAAAAGACTCCGGCATGGAATGCCGCCAAGACTGTCAACAATGAGGTCGCACAATATGGTGCCTGTCTTCAGAATGCCAAATACGACAGAAGCTGCATCGCTGTAAAAGACTCTGTAAATCGTTATGATGGATTCGAGGAGTTATCAGGCTCATTTCACGGAATCAACCTCATTGACCATTCAGGGTATGCAGTATTACTGTCCCATCTGACAAGTGACAATGGTGAATATGTGGCCATTGTAAACCAGGACCATCTTAAAAACCAGAGAATAACTTTAGCTTTGCCCCAGAATCTGAAATATGAGAGGGTGATGTTACATTATACAGCTGACCCAAATTCCGTCAGTCTAATTGACAAGGATCTGTCTAAGCAACAAACATTCACACTTGGGCCCGGCGCCATGATATTATTTTCAAGAACCAATAAATAGAATTCGCTATGAATATGAAACTTACGATTTACACAATAATGGCCATGCTGACATTAGGCATTGCCGGAGGACGGGCACAAACTATCGAAGTGCCGGAGGACGCACCGCGCGAGACATGGCAGCTCGTCTATGACGACTACCGTAGTGTTCAACACCCCAATCCCGAATACATGGACCTGACAATGGACGTGACTGTTGTGCGCGGCGAGAACTGTCTGTATATTCAAGGTCTTGCCAAAAGTATTCCAACTTCTTGGGTGAAAGTCGGCTGCCCCGACGATGATGTACTGAACAACCAATTGCTTTTATGGAGCAATCAGTCGGTTGAAGGGGCTGGAGAAACACAATACCTCAACACAGGGACATTAAAAGCAGAATTTAGTTCAGGCAACACTTACACACTGCTTACGATTCGTTGTCTTTCCAGTTCACAACCCCTTATATTTAAAAGGAGTCTCGAATCTGATAGACTGGAATACGCAGCCGCCGAAGAAACCGGATTCTGGCTTAATAAGGAACCGGCTGACGGCTATGGGTTCGAAGAATTCACACAATGGAACTATTATGGGGATATTATACAGGAAACAAAATTCCCTGAGGCTGAGATATATGCCCATCCCCGCCTGATTGACACAACCCAGGTCTCCGCCGGCATAAACACTCCGGAGGACGACGAGGCCAATGCTCCCATCTACACCCTTTCAGGCATAAAGGCCGACCGTGACCATCTCATTCCCGGAATCTACGTGTCGCAGGGAAAGAAAATCGTGGTGAAGTAACTATACATTATAATAATATAAAACCAACAGGCTCTCGCATAGTGCCTTTGCCTGCGCAATCCTTTTAAGCATACGGTTATGAAACATAAATACATCACTTTGCTCCTGATAGGGTTGGCTTTGACACTCTCCCTCCAGGCTAACGCAGAAAATTTCGACGACCTCGACTTGCCCGAGGAAAAATGGGAGATGCAATACATGTGCTATCAGTCGCTATGGAACGACTCCCCGGAATATCGTGACCAATCGCACGAAGTGACCATAAAAAGAGACCGCGGCAGAATCTATATCCGCGGAATCGTCAAAGAATATCCCGACGCATGGATAAAGGCCTATTGCTATACTAAAGTGCTTCTGACCAAGGTGCAGGAATTGTCCACGGAAGACGAGACTCCCGCATATCTCCAGTTCGGAGACGCTAACCAGATCTCCGCCTCAGCGACCGGCAGGGAATATACCATCGGTGTCAACATGAAGCCTATGGCTTCCATGGTATGGGAATTTGACGATGAGAACGAGACCCTGCTTTTGCCGGAACACCAGAGAAAAGCAATCTGGCTTTCCGATAAACCGGAAGGAGAGTTGGCGTTTACGCGAACATATCATTTCGATGGAACTGTGACAGGCGATGATTTCGAACCCAGACCGATATACCTGTATCCCACTTTCCATAAGATCAGTTCATCCGGCATTATGGATACGGTAATCGAACAGCAACAACCTGAGGATACCCGCGTGTTCGACCTGAACGGCCGTCAGGTGAATCCAGACCGACTTACCCCCGGCATCTACATTCGCGCCGGACGCAAGTTCATAGTGCGCTGACAGCGAAAACCTAAAGAATGAAGTGATTTCAAAACGATATTTAAACGCAATCAAATGAAAATTTTTAATTTAGGACTATATGTCCTAACCTTGCTTGCATTTGTCAATTGTTGCGTGGGTAGCACTTATGCACAGGAAATTGCACCTGTTTTAAAGATCAACATGAAAAATGGCACAAACGCTCTGATCACTGTCACCGACAATATGCATCTGGAATTCGATACCGACCACATCATCGTCCGGCATGAGAATGAAGATTTCAAAGTATTCCATATTGACGGCGTGTCATCCTTTGAGCATCTTCTGGACAAATCGGCAGTGAGTGACGTTACGATCAATGAACACCCTACGTTAAAATTTACAGCTGATGGCATAGCTATCGCTCAACCGGGGCATCACTTGTGTAGGGTATTTGAAATAAACGGAACATTATTGTTAACCCGTGAATTCTACGATGCACTATCCATCGACAACTCTATATTGAATTCTAAAAATATAGTACTGCAGATAGACGAAATTAAAGCTCTTAAAATCAGGATAAAATGAAACGAATCATCATGGAGATATTCCTTTCCGCTATGGTATTGGCATCGAACTCAACAGGAATATATGCTTCAGACCCTCAGATATTTGTATACCGGAACGACGCCACATTCAATAGTACTCATCTTGGCACTGGTGCAAACATGAAATATAGTTTGGAAGACATGACCCTTCATCTCAAGGATGAAAAAGGGAAAGTTTCAGTAATTCCTATGTCATCTATAGATTCGTGTGTGTTCAGGATGACGGATATCCCCGCGTTGCATTTCGTATTACCTGATTATCCGGACGTCAAGGATATATGGAGCAAGGAAGATTACGTCGACGCATTGCTAAAAATATATGGTAACGGTTATAGCGAAGACTACGATACCTTGAAATTATCTCTGCGGGGACGCGGGAACTCTACATGGGGAATGTCGAAAAAACCTATGCGTATGAAGTTCCCGAAGAAAATCTCATTGTTCGGGCTGAAAAAGCAGAAAAACTATGTACTTTTAGCCAATTATATTGACAATTCACTGATGGAAAATGTCATCGCATTCTGGATAGCTCGTCGTATAGGTGTGCCATACGCCAACCATACCGTTCCGGTAAATATAGTAATCAACGGACATCCAAGAGGTTCATACACAATCACAGAAAAAGTGGGAATAAATTCTGGCAGTGTCGATATAGATGAGACGAAAGGAATATTGTTCGAACTCAGTGGAGAATATGATGAGCCATACAAATTTCGTTCCAAGTTGTGGGATTTGCCTGTAATGGTTAAGGATCCCGATTTTGAAGAACTTGCTGAAGAGAATCCCGAAGGTCCAACTCCCGAAAAGATGCTTCACATTTGGGAGAATGATTTCAACGATGCGTTGACTTTACTCAATACCGGTCGCGGTGCCGAGGCATTTGATATGGATAGTTTCGCTAAGGGTTATTTGCTCTATTATCTCTGCAGAAACAACGAACTGGGACACCCCAAAAGCATGTATATTCATAAAGAGCAAATCGGAACCGAATCCTTATATAAATTCGGTCCAGCATGGGATTTTGACTCTGCTTTCGACAGAATGATGCCCGATAAAGACGGTGTATTCGTTCCGGCAACGCCAAATGTCGACATTGTCATCAACAAGATGTTGGAAGCCATGAGAGATATTCCCGAATTTAAGACTGCATATAGAGCCTCGCTCCAAAAATTCGTGGACGAGGATTTGGAGGATTTGCTCGCATTTATAAGGGAATATGCCCAATTGATTGAGCCGAGTTCAAAACTGGATGCCTGTGTATGGCCTGAATCGTATGACGGCGAATGGTACTATCGCAGTCCGGCATCTGACGTAAAAAAACGCGCTGATGAATTGTGCCAATGGATGCGTGAACATGTGGCTTTCATGCTTGAGCGCGCTGCCTCGGGCAAATACTGATTTATCACAAATCTTCAGTTAGCAAGAGGGCACCTCATTACGGAAAGTATGGGCTTTGTTTCATGTTTTACAGCAGGTTACAAACAATTGAGGCTGCGCCTATTTTGACTCAGCCTCATCTTTTTATGGCCTACCTGCTATCTCGGACGACTGCACCATACAGGATCATCCCTCTTGTTATAAATAGCAGTGACGGCTAACAGACCCGATTCAGTAGGATTCCGACTCGTTGGGGAAGTCGGTGCTCTTGACGTCCTCCACGTAGCGGCCGATGGCGCTGTTCATAACTCCGGCCAGGTCGGCGTAACGACGCAGGAAACGTGGCGAGAAGCCCTTGTTGATACCTAACATGTCGTGCATCACCAGCACCTGGCCGTCGGCCGGACCCGCGCCAATACCTATGATGGGTATCGACAGTTCCTTCACCACGCGCGCCGTCAATGCCGCCGGTATCTTCTCAAGCACGATGGCGAAGCATCCTATCTCCTCCAGCATCTTGGCGTCGGCCACCAGCTTCTCGGCCTCGGCCTCCTCCTTTGCCCGCACGTTGTACGTGCCGAACTTGTTGATGCTCTGCGGAGTCAGACCTAAGTGTCCCATCACCGGAATGCCGGCGCTCAGTATGCGCTCCACCGACTCGCGTATCTCTGAGCCTCCTTCCATCTTCACGGCCTCGGCGTGGCTCTCCTTCATGATGCGGATGGCCGACGCCAGCGCCTCCTTCGAATTGCCCTGATACGACCCGAACGGCATGTCCACCACTACTAATGCGCGCTTCGTGCCCTTGATCACCGATTTCGCGTGGTATATCATCTGGTCCAGGGTGATGGGAAGTGTGGTCACGTTACCCGCCATCACGTTGCTGGCGGAATCGCCCACCAGTATCACGTCTATGCCGGCACCGTCCACTATCAGCGCCGACGAGTAATCGTAGGCCGTGAGCATCGCTATCTTCTCGCCGCGCTGTTTCATCTCGATCAGACGGCGCGTCGTTACCTTGCGGGCGCTGGACGTATTGGCCACAACGCCTCCGTTGTCTATCTGTGTTGACATCTTATTCTTCTTTGTTTAGGTCTGCAAAATTAGCAATTTCAATACACTTTAGAAAATAAAACGCCATTTTCCGAGTTGATTGTATAGACATAGAAAATGAAGTTGTTCGCGACAACACATAATTAACAATGACTGAAATCAGAAAACGTCTTACATACGGGGCGGCCGCCATATTGTGTGCCGTAGGCATAGTCGGATGTTCCGCTCCGAAAAATGTGACATATTTCCAGGACGCCACACCCGAAGCCATCATCTCCGCCTCTCAGGCGCAGCCATTCAAGGCCAAGCCGGGCGACAAGCTAATCATCATAGTCAAGACTCGCGATGCCGCAGTGAGCGCATTGTTCAACAATCCCGCCTTCTCGGTCCGTAACAACGAGTCGACCGCTGCCGCAGGACACATCAACAAATATGAGCCGGGCGTCTCCACGGCCAACAGCATCGCGGCATATACCGTCGACGGCAAAGGTGACATCGACTTCCCCGTTCTGGGCACAATCCATATCGGAGGCATGTCCCGCGCCGAAATAGCCGGATTCATCAAGGGCGAGATCATGGGGCGCGAGCTCGCCAAGGATCCGACCGTAACCGTCGAATTCATCAACTCCGGGGTCAGCGTCCTCGGCGAGGTGCTTACCCCGGGCCGCGTAGATTTCAACAAGGACTACATGACCGTCACCGATGCACTCGCACTGGCCGGAGACATCAAGATTACCGGCCTGCGCGACAATGTAAAGGTGCTCCGCAACATCGACGGCAAGGTTCACACTTACATCATCGACCTGACCGACGCATCAAAGACCCTGTCGTCCCCCGCGTACTATCTTGAACAGGACGACGTGATATACGTAGAACCGAACAACGTGACCAAACGCGAGACAATCGCCAACGGAAACAGCGCCACCAACATCAGCTTCTGGGTGTCGCTCGCCTCGCTGCTCACCACCTTGGCTACCACTGTCGGTGTGTTCATCAAAAAGTAATCCCACAAAATGGCTAAAACCAAACAAACATCCGACGCCACGTTCCAGTCGGGATTCAATCTGCGCGACTATCTTGCAGCCTGCGCCTCCAAATGGATATGGTTCCTTGTGTCCGTCATCGTGATATGCGGGTTCGCCTATTACAAGGTAATCCGCAAGATGCCCGTATACCTGCGCACCGAACAGGTACTGATCAAGGACGAGGACAGCGGCAATTCAATCGACGGAATCGCATCCGCTTTCTCCAGTTTCGGACTCGGCCGCGTACGCTCCAACGTATACAATGAAATAATCACGTTCAAGTCGCCGGCCCTGATGACTCAGGTAGCCAAGCAGCTCGACCTGCAGGTGGATGTCAACCAGATCAAGTTTCCCCACGGCACCTCGTTGTTCGGCGCGACGCAGCCCTACCTGTTCCGGTTCCCCGATCTGGGCGAAGAGAACTACGGACATTTCATCATGACGGTCAGCCCGCAGGGAGCCCTCTCGCTGGAGCGTTTCGTGTCGGTAAACGATGCCGGCAAGGCCATAAAACACAAGGAGGTCGTATCCGCCCGTCTCGGTGTCCCGGCACGAACCCCCATCGGCCGCGTCGTCATAACGCCTAATCCGGAGTTTACCGGTGCGCTTCCACAAAAGGAAACGAAATACAGCGTGGCCCACAACGGACTGCACGGCACTGTGGAGAGCCTGCAGAGCAACATCGGCGTCGACCTGGCCGACCGCGATGCCGACGTAATCGAAATCACCATCAAGAATACCAACATCCCCCGGGCCGAAGCAATTCTGTCAACAATGGTGGAAATCTACAACCGGGACTGGATCAAGGATAAGAACCGGGTTTCGGCCGCCACCAACGAATTCATCGACGAACGTCTCGCCGTGATCGAGACCGAACTCGGAGGAGTGGACAACAACATCCTCTCGTATAAGTCCAGGACCATGGTGCCCGACCTGGAGGAGGCGGCCAAGCTCAACATGCACACGTCGTCCCAGCTGGATAACGAGATCATGACCGCCGTAAACCAGATGCAGATGTCGCAGTACCTTAAGGAATACGTCACGAATCCGGCAAATGCCAATTCGGTGATTCCCGTCAATACCGGCACCGGCAGCAACCAGCTCGAGGTACAGATAGCCAACTACAACCAGACCCTGCTGGCACGCAACAACGTCGAGGCCTCCACATCGGCCAACAATCCTCTGGTACAGGACTACGACGCCCAGCTGAAAGGACAGCGCGAGGCCGTGATCCGGGCCGTAAACGCACAGGTCGAAGCCTCTCGCCGCGCCGTGCTCAACATGGAGGCGCAGAAAAACAAGGTCAAGGCCAACCTCGCCGAGGGTCCCCAGCAGGCCAAGGCCCTGCTCAGCATAGAGCGTCAGCAGAAAGTCAAGGAGGAACTTTATCTATATCTTCTCCAGAAACGTGAGGAAAACGAACTGTCGCGTAAATTCACCGCCGACAACACCCGTGTAATCACTCCTCCCTACGGATCTTCAAAACCCGTTGAACCAAAAAAGAAAATTGTGCTCGCCATCGCGTTCCTCATTTCCATCCTGCTTCCCGCCGGCATCATATTCGTGCGCGAGGCCATGGACAACAAGGTGCGTTCGCGTCACGACCTGGACGACATGTCAGCGCCATTCGCCGGCGAAATCCCCTTCGTCGGACGCAAGAAGAGGTTCGAATGGCTCGCCAAGCGTCTGAACCGCAACAAGAAGAAAAAGAAGCTGGAGAAACTGCCAGTTATTGTACAGGCCGGAAACCGCGACATCATAAACGAGTCGTTCCGAATAGTGCGCAGCAACATCGACTTCATGATGAAGAATGCCGACACATCCAACGTCATAATGATGACATCGTTCAACCCCGGCAGCGGCAAGTCGTTCATCACCTTCAATATCGGCGCCTCGTTCGCCGTCAAGGGCAAGAAGGCTCTCCTGGTGGACTGCGACCTGCGCCACGGTTCGGCATCCCAGTTTGTCGGAATGCCGCACCACGGTCTGAGCAACTACCTGACCGGTGCCACCGACCGATGGCAGGACCTCGTGGTGGAGTCAAAGGATGCTCCCGGCCTCTTCGTGATGCCAATCGGCCACCGGCCTCCGAATCCAGCCGAACTGCTTGACAACGGCCGTATCGGGCAGTTCATCAAGGAGGCTTCACCTCTCTACGACTACATAATCCTCGACTGCCCGCCCATCGACATCGTGGTCGACACCCAGATACTTGAGAAATATGTGGACCAGACCATATTCGTGGTACGCGCCGGGCTGCTCGAGAAGGCGGCCGTTGCCGAAATCGACGAAATGTACAGGAACCACCGCTTCCGCCGCATGGCCATCCTGCTCAACGGCACCGAAGGCGCCAACAGCCGCGCCGCCACCTATGGTTCCTCTTATTACTCTAACGACTTCTGATCATGTGGCCATTCACTAAGAAAAACAGTCTTGAACAGAGCGGTCTGTTCCAGGGTCTGACCGACTGGCACTCCCACATCCTGCCGGGCGTGGACGACGGATTCCAGAAGATGGAGGATTCGCTCGCCGCTCTGAAGAAATATGAAGAACTGGGCGTAAAGTCCGTATGGCTCACCCCACACATCATGGAGGAATGCCGCAACACCACTCAGGGCCTGCGCGACCGTTTCGCGGAACTGCAGACCGAATACCAAGGCCCGATACAGCTTCAGCTGGCGGCCGAAAACATGCTCGACTCTCTGTTCGAGGAGCGTTTTCAGGCCAACGACCTGCTCACAATCGGTCCCGACGGCAAATATCTTCTTGTCGAGACATCCTACGTAAATCCCCCGTTCGGCATGGAGCAGATGATGCAGAACATCATCTCCACGGGCCTCACTCCCATTCTGGCTCATCCGGAACGATACAGATATATGGACGAGAACGATTATCTGACGTGGAAAGACCGGGGCGTAGTGTTCCAGACCAATTTCATGTCCCTTGTAGGCATGTACGGCGAGACCGCCCGGGCCAAGGCCGAGTGGCTTCTGAAGGAAGGTCTTATCGACATCACAGGATCCGACCTGCACCATTACAGAGTGCTGCTCCACTTCCTCGACCACAAGCCCAAGAACCAGCAGGCCCTCGACTCCCTTGTCGAGATTGCCCGCAATCCGAAGATTCTCATTCAGAACACATAATTTCATGGCACTTCTTTATGGAGTGCCATTTTTTTATTATCTTTGCAAAGCGAATCACAGCATGGAACAACTTAAACATGAATGCGGCGTAGCAATGGTGAGGCTGCTAAAGCCGCTGGAATATTACCGGCAGAAATACGGAACCTGGCGATACGGTCTGAACAAGCTCTATCTGCTGATGGAGAAACAGCACAACCGTGGCCAGGAGGGAGCCGGTTTGGCTTGCGTCAAACTCAACGCGGAGCCGGGTCAGGAATTCATGTTCAGGGAACGCGCCATGGGCGTGGATGCCATCAAGGACATTTTCGCTGCCGCCAATCAGGCATTGGCTATGGAAGCCGCCGCTAACGGTCTGTCGCCCGACGACCTCGACGCCTCAGCCGACATCGCCGATCTCGCAAGCCGCTCATTCCCGTTCGCAGGTGAACTCTACATGGGTCATCTCCGGTATTCCACCACGGGAAAAAGCGGCATTTCTTTTGTTCATCCGTTCCTGCGGCGCAACAACTGGCGCGCCAAGAACCTGTGCATCTGCGCCAACTTCAACATGACCAACGTGGACGAGATCTTCGGCGAAATCGCCGTCAAGGGCCAGCACCCGCGCATGATCTCCGACACGTTCCTGCTGCTCGAGCAGCTTGGCCACCGTCTGGACCGCGAATCCGAACGCCTGTTCAAGATGGCGCTGGAGCAGGGGCTTACCGACTGCGACATCACACGCTTCATCGAAGACAACATCGACATGGGCAACGTGCTTCGCACCAGCTGCACCGTCTGGGACGGCGGCTACGTGGTGTGCGGCGTCACCGGCTCGGGCGAGGCTTTCGCACTGCGCGACCCCTGGGGAATCCGACCGGCATTCTACTTCATGGATTCAGAAGTGTTCTCCCTGGCATCCGAGCGTCCGGTGCTGCAGACCACATTCAATGTCAGTGCCGAGCAGATCCGCGAGCTGAAGCCCGGTCAGGCCATCGTGCTCCACGCCGACGGCAGGCTTGAGACTCCGCAGATAATTCCGCCGCGCAACTATGCCGCCTGCTCGTTCGAGCGAGTCTACTTCTCGCGCGGCTCCGATGCCGACATCTACAACGAACGCAAGAAATTAGGCATCAACCTGGTGCCGCAGATTCTTCAGGCGGTTGACCATGACATCGACAACACCGTCTTCTCATACATACCCAACACGGCCGAGGTGGCTTTCTACGGAATGGTGCAGGGTTTCAACGAGTTCCTGAACCGCGAGAAGGCCGAAGCCATCCGCAGCCTCGGTCACGAAGCCGACAATGCCGACATCGAGAAGATTCTGTCGCGCCGCATCCGCTCCGAGAAGGTGGCCATCAAGGACATCAAGCTGCGCACCTTCATCTCCGAGGGCGCAAGCCGCAACGACCTGGCCGCCCACGTCTACGACATCACTTACGGTTCGCTCCGTCCCTACACCGACAATCTCGTCATCATCGACGACTCCATAGTGCGCGGCACCACGCTGCGCGAATCCATCATACGCATCCTCGACCGCCTGCATCCAAAGTGCATAGTGATAGTAAGCTCCAGCCCCATAGTGAAATACCCGGACTATTACGGCATCGACATGGCGCGCATGGAGGAATTCATCGGATTCCGCGCCGCCGTGGAGCTGGCCCGCGACCGTGGCCTGGAACACGTACTGACCGACATCTACCGCAAGTGCAAGGAGCAGCAATCGCTCCCCAAGGAACGGATGACCAACTACGTCACCGGGCTGTACGACCTGTTCTCGGACACCGAGATAGCCGACAAGATGGTCGAGATGCTTCGTCCCGAGGGCGTCACCACCGACATATGCATCGTGTTCCAGACCCTCGACGGCTTGCACGACGCCATCCCCGGCCATCCCGGCGACTGGTACTTCTCGGGCTGCTATCCCACTCCCGGAGGCGTACGCCGCATCAACGAGGCGTTCATCTCCTACATGGACAATATCTATTTTAAGGCATCGTCCCTTAAAAAATGTAAACGCCAGGGCGGTGGATTTTCGAGGTAATTTATTCGGTCT
>ERZ1026968.236-NODE-236-length-27769-cov-8.985170_pt1 | contig 27769 bp, 27 predicted proteins | sample MGYA00519295_ERZ1026968 | MGnify/ENA primary metagenome ERZ1026968 (study PRJEB26926, sample SAMN06164480) | human gut metagenome | biome: ENVO:00009003; feature: ENVO:2100002; material: ENVO:00002003 | host: Homo sapiens | place: USA | collected 2012 ...
AACAGGCTCACCCTCATCCGCATGCTCCGCGTTCTCGACTTCGGAGAATAAGCAGTTTAAAAAAATCTGCCTCATCACTGAGGCAGATTTTTTATTTTCGGTTTCTCCATAAAGCCGCTGTTTTTTAATATAATGCAGACGGCAATGGATTTAAATTTCAAAATCTTCGGACTTGAAATTGCTGTAATACCTGCCTTTTACCGCCGTAAACTTCAAAACACAATAATCGGGATCGGCAACTCCCTTTTTATAGTACATCCTATCTCCGCTCCGCCAAATTCTTTCCTTGGCTTCGGTAGTTTCCAATACCTCAACTGTTCCTATAAGACTTACTCCCCTGAAAAACCGCCTGTCAATGAAATAGACACTGGCCTTGCCGTTTTCTTTAAAGCGCTTTACTTTATTTGACGACGTGTTTGTTGAAAACCATATTTCTCTGATGCCGTTTCTTTCCCGTGGCTTCAGCATCGCTTTTGTGACGGGAAAACCATCGTCATCAATATAGGAGATAAAGCTTGTGCTCGCCTTATCTATCATCTTGCCGATAGTTTCTTCCGGATTTCTCATAATGCTCTTACCTCATAGGTTACGATTTATACATCCGCGCCCCGTTTTGGCGGCTTTTTTGCCGTTTAATCCAGACTCAAGTTCCAAAGGGTGTCGGGCGGGTAAGCACCTTTCTCATAGGCGACGATGTACGGCTGCCCCTCTGCTGCCGGCCGGCGTACGACGGCTTTTTTGGCCCCAAGCTTCCTGCACAGCACGGGGATGAACTCAGGCGCGTCGTTCAGAGCCTCCTTTATCATCAGCGTGTCTCCATCGAGATAGCCGCAGGCGACGCCGTCCTTATACGCGTAGAAGCCGCCGCCATAGGTTTTGAAAATGGCCTCCTGAAACCGGAGCCAGTCATAATACAGGCTGATGTACGGTTTGGCCTTAAGAAGATCTATCCTTCGGTAGCTGTACTCGTCGGCATAGAGCTCTTTAATTTCAATACCGCTGTCCAACGGTGCAAGTTCCTCGAGAGTACAGAAGCTTACGGGAGCGAGTTCACAGCTTTCGGAGTACCAGCCGTACAGCGAAGGCTCCGCGGGCAGAGTACAGCAGATGTCTGCGCCCTGCTCCCAGGCGTACCTCATGCAGGCCCGCACCAGACCTGCGCCGATGCCCTGACCCTGAGCCGGCTCATCCACGGCAACGCCGTAGATGTAGGCGATCTTTTTCGGCGGCTCATTTGGAGTATGCAGCTCCGTATACAGGACGTAGGCCGCGCCGAACAGCTCCCCGTAAAACTCTGCGACAAGCCCCGCGCCCATAGAGGGCAGAAGCTCAAAAAAGGTATCTACAAGACCCGGGGCGTCTCCAAAGGCTTCGATCCACAGGCTCTTCAGCCATGGGACGTCCTTCTCGCTGTATTCGTGAATTTCAAAGATCATACGTACACCTCGGGACACAGCTTTCGTATTTCGCTGCGGATCTCGCGCAGATCCGCAAAAGTTTCCGGGCGTTTATTCACATCCCGAAGCAAGGCGGAGGGATGGTAAATGGCCATATACCGTCTGCTGCCTATGTCAAACCACTGACCGTGCTGGCGCGTTATACGGAAGTCCTCGCTTATAAGGGCGGTGGCGGAAATGCGGCCTAAGCATATAATTATCTTGGGGTTTACGATTTCTATCTGCTCCCTGAGCCAAGGCCAGCAGGCGTCCTCCTCCTCGGGCCTGGGGTCGCGGTTTTTCGGCGGGCGGCATTTCACGATATTAGCGATGTAGACCCTGCTGCGGTCGAGGTCTATCATTCTGAGCATGTCGTCCAACAGCCGGCCAGCTCTGCCCACGAATGGAATGCCCTGCAGATCCTCCTGCTCGCCGGGACCCTCTCCGATGAACATGACGTCGGCGGCGGTATTTCCCGCGCCGAATACCAGCTTTGTGCGCGTGTCGCCCAGAGGGCAGGCGCGGCAGTCAAGGCAGCGGCTATTGAGTTCTTCCATTGAAAGAGTCATCAGCTTTCCTCCGAGTATTTTGCAAGCTCCAGCAAAATTTCGCGTCTGTTATTGTCGGGATATTCCATTACATAGTCGAGCAGGAATTTGAGCATCTCTCCCAGCTCCGGCCCCTTGAGCCCCAGGTTCAACAGATCGTCGCCTGTTACTGCGAGGTGCTTTAGCGAGAAGCACTCGCCGCTTTTGAGCACCGCCTTGAAATCCTTTTCACGGTCGACGCCCATGACGACGGCGCTGGCCTGCACAGCGCAGCTCACCGGGTCCACGCCGTAGCGGTTTAAAAGTCTTTTCCAGCCCAGCGTATCCTCCGGCAGCTCCGCACTCAGCATTTTTTCAGCGTCCGCGCAGCAGCGTATCGTGCGGCCGTCGAGTCTCAGGCTCGCAAGAAAATCGTGCGCAGAGGGAATATAGCCGTATTTACGGAGCATGATACTGAATGCGACCCATCGCGGCAGGATCTTGCGCGGCATGGCCGCAATGTCCGAAAAATTCGGCGTTTTCCATCCCGCGCCGGGTATGTATCTTTTCATGAGCCCGAAGCTTATGGCCGCTCCCATAGTCTCTGGGCGTGAGGTGAGCAGGATCTTTTCTATCTCATCCCTGACCCTCTCGGGCGCGAGCTCGGCGGCGAGGGGCGCGCAGGCCTCGATCGCGGCGCAGGTCTCATATTCGATCGTGAAGCCCAGGCGGGCGGAAAATCTCAGAGCGCGAAACATCCGCAGCGCGTCCTCTGTAAAACGCAGCTTCGGATCGCCCACACAGCGGATAATGCGGCCTTGAATGTCCTTTACGCCGTCGTAAGGGTCCGATATCATGCCGTCTGCGGAAAGAGCGATGGCGTTGATGGTGAAATCCCGCCGCCCCAGATCCGTTATGAGGTCGGACACGAAGGTGACGGAATCGGGTCTGCGGTGATCTCGGTAATCGCCCTCGGTGCGGAAAGTAGTGACCTCCGCCGAGCGGCTTCCGACGATAACGGTGACGGTGCCGTGCCTGAGCCCCGTAGGCTTTGAGCCGGGGAAGAGCTCCAAGACTTCCTCCGGCAGAGCGCTTGTGCATATATCCCAGTCCTGGGGAGTTATATCCATCAGCACATCCCGAACACAGCCGCCGACAAGGTATGCAAGGTGACCTCTGGCCTGAAGGCCAAAGAGGATCTGTCGCACGTATTTCGGTGGATTGATCTGAGCCATTTGAAATATACCTTAAAAGCGATAAGAATTTTAATTCTTGTAATGTTCAACTAACGGTATTATAATAACATTTGCCAAAAGCAACATCAACACAAATTTGTAAACATATCATAAAGGGTTAAAATCAGGTACAGCTGTGCCTATTGGAGATAGTGTGATGGATCACGCTATCATTCAATTGATAATCGTCCTTCTCGCCCCAAGGGGCAGCCGAAGGACATGAGGCATCCTCATGCGTGAGGAGCATCCATAAAATTTATGCGCATATGCGCATGGAGGATAAATATGTCTGATTTCAGTGAATTTTTGACTAAGGGCAGACGAGGCCATCTTGTCGGCGTCGGCGGTGTGTCCATGTCGCCTCTGGCAGAGGTCCTAAGGGACGCGGGGCTGGAAATAAGCGGCTCCGATATCGCAGAAAGCGAGCGCACTTCACGTCTGAGGGAAAAGGGCATAAATATATATATCGGCCACGATGCGGAAAATATTGTCCCGGGAACGGAATTTGTCGTGCGCACTGCGGCGGCGCATGACGACAATCCTGAGATCATTCGCGCCCGCGAGCTGGGCATACCGGTTTTCGAGCGTACTCAGGCCTGGGGTGCCATAATGCGGGGCTATAAAAACGCCCTGTGCATCTCGGGAACGCATGGCAAAACGACCACCACCTCAATGTGTACGCACATACTCATGGCCGCCGAGATGGATCCTACCGTCATGATAGGCGGCACCCTGCCGCTGCTCAAGGTGGGGCACAGAGTAGGCTCCGGCGATACCATCGTCATGGAATCCTGCGAGTATTATAATTCCTTCCATGCGTTTTATCCCACGGTGGCGGTGATACTCAACATCGAGGCGGATCATCTTGACTTTTTCTCCGGTATTGAGGAGATAAAGCAGAGCTTCCGCGAATTTGCAAGCCACGTCCCCGCAGACGGCTTCATCGTCGCAAACTACGATGACGAGAACACGATGGAGGCCCTGAAGGGGCTTGACAGGAACATCGTGACCTTTGGCCTTTCAAACAAGGCCGACGTCTACGCCAAAAACGTTATACGCCTCGGCTCGCTCACAAAATTTGATATCATGTATAAGGGTAAGCTCCTTGAGACCGCGAGCATCCATGTTCCAGGCGAGCATAATCTCAAAAACGCCCTTGCCGCGGCTGCGGCCAGCATATGCCTCGGTATAAAGCCCACCGCAATAAAATACGGCCTTGCCGGCTTTTCCGGAGCGGGCAGGCGCTTTGAATTCAAAGGAAAATATAACGGCGCGGACGTTTACGACGACTATGCCCACCATCCCGGCGAGGTGAGAGTGCTGCTGGACGCGGTGGAGTCGCTGGGCTATAAGCGCACGATCGTCGTGTTCCAGCCTCATACCTATACCCGCACCATGGCGCTTTTCCATGACTTCGTGAGGCAGCTCAGGAGACCCGACGTCGTGTACCTGGCGGAGATATTCGCCGCTCGTGAAAAGAATATTCTCGGCATCTCCTCCGCAGACCTGGCGGAGAAGATCGAGGGCGCAAAATTCTTTAAGACCTTTGAGGAGATCGAGGATGACCTGAGAAAAACGGCGGAGCCCGGCGATCTGATACTGACGGTGGGCGCGGGCAACGTCTATAAGATAGGCGAGCACCTGCTCGAGGACGACTACGAGATCTGATTAGGAAAGGAAGAGCCTCGCTCTTCCTTTTCGGATATTTGTAGGATCTGACACAGCAAATCTCTTTCCGACGCGATAAAATATCAACACCAAACATGAAACGGAGAAAAACTATGGAAATAAAATGGCTGGGACACTCCTGCTTTAAGATCACCCACTCAGGCTACAGTGTTGTTATAGACCCCTATGGGACACGCGAGCTGTCCGGTTATCCCGAGCTGCGCCTTGAGGCGGACGCCGTTCTGTGCAGCCATGAGCACCACGGGCACAACAACCGCGCCGCGGTAAAGCTCACAGACTCAGGCAAGCCCTGCCCCTATGCGCTGTCGGTTATCGACACCTTCCATGACACGAGCTGGGGATTGCTGCGCGGGCCAAATAAGATACATATACTCAACTGGGACGGGTACAAGCTGGTGCACATGGGCGATTTCGGCAGTATACTCACCGACAATGAGAAGGCCGAGCTTTTCGGAGCGGACGTGCTTATGATAAACGCCGGCGGCTTCCGAGCCATGCCCAGCGATAAGACGAAGCCCCTTGCGGACGAGCTTTTTGCCAATGTTGTCATACCCATGCACTACGCTCATGACGGTTGCGGCAACCGCAGGCTTGAGCGCGTCGAGGCTTTCACCGATCAATATATGCCGCTGTCCATAGTTCAGTTTTACGATACCGATACGATAAATATCACAAAGCAGACCCCCACGCAGGTGGCTGTGCTGAAATTTGCAAAGTAAATAACGATTGTTTTACTGAACCTCATATATTCCAAAAATCAAGGGAATTTACACAATTCCCTTGATTTATTGCGCTCAATGGTATATATTGCTCAGGTAATTTAAATATAGGTGAGCAGACCTCTCCTTGCTCTTGTGATTGGAGGCATTCCGTGGCAAAGGCGAAAGAACAAAACTATCTGTTCGGCGCGGCAATAATGACCGCCGGCGTTATTATAATGAAGATCCTAGGCGCCCTGTATAAGATCCCGCTGGGCAATATGCTGGGCGACGACGGCTACGGCCTGTTCCTGCAGGCATATTATGTGTACGGCGTGTTCCTTACGCTGGCAACGGCGGGCTTCCCCGTGGCTCTGTCGCGCATGATAAGCGCCGCGCAGACGAAGGGGCTGCAAATGCAGGCGCGGCGTACATATACCGTCGCATGGTGGACATTCTTTATATTGGGCATTATCTGCTCGTCGATAATGTTCATCTTCCCCGAGTGGCTGGCCGATACGCTCATCCACAGTCCCGACACGGCGCTGAGCATTCAGGCTCTGGCTCCTGCTGTGCTTCTGTGCTGCCTTGCGTCGACCTACAGAGGCCTCACTCAGGGCTATGAGAACATGAAGCCCACCACCGTGAGCCAAGTGCTCGAGGTGCTTGCCAAGGTGGCGGTAGGCCTTGTCCTTGCCGGATATCTCATAAAGGCCGGCTATGACCAGACCGTCTCCGTCGCGGGCGCGATATTCGGCGTCACCGTGGGCTCTCTCGTCGCTCTCGTGTACATGATCGTGTACAAAATGCGCAACTACCGTTTCGACACGATTTCCGAGCCCGATGTTCCGGAGAGCACCGGCACGATACTGAAAAACCTTCTGCGCATAGGCATCCCTATCGCGCTGGGTTCCGTTGTTCTGTCGCTCATCAATCTTTTGGACGCGGGTCTGTGCATGTCCCGCCTTCAGGACGCCGTGGGCTACAGCTATAAGCACGCCAACACTCTTTATGGCGTTTACGGCAAGGCACAGACGCTGTTCAATCTCCCCGCAGCGTTCATCACGCCCCTGACGATATCCATAGTTCCCGCGATCTCCGCCCAGCTCGCGCTAAAAAACAAGTCAGAGGCGGGTAAAATATCCGAGGACTCCCTGCGTATCTCGATGGCGATCGCCCTGCCCATGGGCGTGGGACTTGCGGTGCTCTGCAAGCCCATCATGAATGTCGTTTATCCCTCGGCTCACGAGGCCGGCGGGCTGCTTCTGTGTGTTCTGGGCATAGCCTCGGTGTTCGTGTGCTTCTCGCTTATGAGCACGGCCGTGCTTCAGGCCTCGGGCAATGAGAAGCTTACGCTCTATTCCATTATCGCGGGCGGCCTCGTCAAGATCACGGTCAACTGGTTTATCATCGCCATACCCTCGATCAACATCTACGGCGCGCCCATAGGCACTCTCTGCTGCTATATAACCATGTGCGTAATGAATCTCATATTCATAAACCGCAGCTTTGAAAAGGGACTTTCCGTGAAGAACGTTTTCCTCAGACCGGCTCTGCCCAGCGCCATCATGGGCGTCGTGGCTTACGGCGTGTTCTTCCTGAGCGGCATGGTCATCGCACCCGGCGGAAGGCTTACGCTGGCGCTTGATATGTGCGTCGCTATCGCCGCCGCCGTGATTGTCTACGCGGTCGCCGTGATAAAGCTTCGCGCCATTACGGCCGAGGATATGAAGCTCATCCCCAAGGGCGATAAGATCGCAAAACTCCTGCATATGAGTTAGGTCAAGTGGCAAACCGGATAGAGATAAACAGGTTTTGAAGAGATATTTTCTCTTTGATGTGCAGGTGGGCTGGCGCCTACCAAGACGAAAAGAGCCTGTGTCAGACTGTTTTTTCACTGTCTGGCTTGACCCAACTATAAAAAATAATGCTTTTTTGAAAAAAGCTCTTGATAATCAGACCGAAATATGGTAAATTTTCAGTGCTCATCATGATCTGCGGGCGGAGAGCCGTCCGGCAGACACGCAGGGGCCCGCGCCCCTGTACTAACAGTAAATAACCCGGTAAAGCGCAAACAGTGCGCGCGGGCTATACAGAAACAAGGCAAATAGCCGCATAAATTAGGAGGATTACACATGAATAAGGCAGAACTCATCGCAGCCGTTGCCGAAAAGACCGGCCTTTCCAAGAAAGATTCCGAGAAGGCTGTCAACGCAGCGTTAGATACCATCGTTGAGACTCTGGTATCCGGCGAGAAGGTGCAGATGGTAGGCTTCGGCGTGTTTGATGTCAAGGAACGCGGCGCCCGCGTCGGCCGCAACCCCAAGACCCGCGGACTGGTCCAGATCCCCGCGACTAAGATTCCCTTCTTCAAGGCCGGCAAGGCACTGAAGGACGCAGTTGCAGAGTGATTTTACAGCCGACGATACTACGTCGGCTGTTTTTTCTATGCGAGAGGTTTTGTATGAGACTTGATAAGTATCTGAAGATATCCCGACTTATAAAGCGCAGAACGGTGGCAAACGAGGCCTGCGACGGCGAGCGTGTTTCCGTAAACGGCAGACAGGTGAAGGCCAGCTATCAGGTGAAGATCGGCGATATCATAGAGATCGCCTTCGGCCAGCGCAGCCTGAAGGTGGAGGTGCTTGCCGTGAGTGAGACCGTCAAAAAAGAGGACGCCCCCGCCATGTACAGGGAGCTTGAATAAGTAAAAAACAGCAGCTTGGCTGCTGTTTTTTACTTTCCTCCAAAGCGGTATTTGTATCATTTTACCGTAAACGAATAGACCGTGCGGCTTGCAAAAAGCTCGCCCGCTTTCAGGACGCAGGACGGGAAGTCCGGTCTGTTCGGACTGTCTGGGAAAAACTGAGTTTCAAGGCACAGGCCGGAGTTTCTGCCATAGCGCACTCCGTTTTTGCCCTTTCTCTCCCCTGTCGCGCCGCCGGCGTAAAACTGCACTGCGGGCATATCCGTTGCCACCAGCATGACTCTGCCGCTCCCATTATCGCTCAGCATTGCACAGAAGCTGCTGTCCAATACAAAGCAGTGGTCGTAAGAGCCGTTTTTGATTTCGCGGCTGCTGCGGAAGTCAAAATCCGTCCCCTCCACCGGACATATCCCTCCGGACGGTATGAGCTCTTCATCCACGGGCAGATAGCCGCCGGCGTTTATGAGCAGCTCGTGGCTTAGAATATCGCCCTCGCCGCGCAGGTTAAAATAGCAGTGATTTGTGAGATTTATCACCGTGTCCTTGTCCGAGCTTGCGCCGTAGTAAATGCAAACGTCGTTATCCTCCGTAAGGTCATAGCCTATGCGTACCACTATATTTCCCGGGAATCCGTCCCCGCCGTCCGGATCGCGCGTTTCAAAAATCACGCTGCTCTCCTCCGCGCTCACGGTATCAAACCTGCGCTTGCCGAAGCCAACGCCGCCGTGGAGCGTATTTTTCCCCTCGTTGGCGGTGAGCTTATACGTATCCCCGCCCAGCGAAAACTCTGCTCCCGCAATGCGGTTTGCGTATCTGCCCACGGACGCTCCGAAATATCCGTCGTTATTCAGGTACTCCTCCGGCGTGTCATACCCCAGCACAACGTCGCCCATAACGCCGTTGCGGTCGGGCATAACGATCCCGCGGATCGTGGCGCCCAGATCCGTCACCTCGAGCCTCGCACCCTTGGAATTTTCTATCGTGTACAAAAAATATTCACCGAACCGGCTTCTTGTTACAGACATTTTATCCACCTCCCGGGCAGTATACCCCAAAGCGCGGCGTTATGCAAGCGCGCCCATCCACCTAATGGTAAAATTGCGTCAAAATTTGCGCATTCTTAGTTAAAATATAATCACGGATTCCGAAAAAGCCTTGATAAATAAGGGTTTTTTGAGATATATAGAAATTTCTTATGTTGACAAGCATGAGCAATTGAATTAGAATTAATGCTGTTACCAATTCAGGCTTAAATTTATTATATTGTAAAGAGGTAATAAGATGTTTAAAGTCGTACAAAAAAGATTTTTGAACGAGGCAAAGACGATTTGCCTGTTTGAGATCGAGGCTCCGCTGGTCGCAAAGCATGCGCAGGCCGGTCAGTTCGTCATCTTCCGTCTCGATGAGCAGGGCGAACGCACTCCCGTCTCCGTTGCCGGCTACGACCGCGAAAAGGGCACCGTCACCGTTATGGTTCAGGCTGCCGGCCGCACCACTAGAATGCTCCACACAGTTGAAGAGGGCGATTACATCACCGACTTCGTCGGCCCCCTCGGCAAGGCCACCGAGATGGACGGTCTGAAGAAGGTCTGCGTCGTCGGCGGCGGCGTCGGCTGCGCTATCGCTTACCCCATCGCAAAGGAAATGCACGAAAAAGGCATCGAGGTCACCTTCATCGCCGGCTTCAGAAGCGCGGATATCGTCATCCTGAAGGACGAGCTCAAGGCAGCTTCCGACAAGCTCATCATGTGCACCGACGACGGCACCTACGGCGAAAAGGGCTTTACAACCCAGTATCTTCAGCAGGAGATCGACGCGAATATCGCAGAGGGCAAGCCCCAGTTCGACCGCGTTATCGCCATCGGCCCCGACATCATGATGAAGTTCCTCGCCGACGTTACCCGTCCCTACGGCATCAAGACCATCATCTCCCTCGACCCCATCATGGTCGACGGCACCGGCATGTGCGGCGGCTGCCGCGTTATCGTCGGCGGCGAGACTAAGTTTGCCTGCGTCGACGGCCCCGACTTTGACGCGCATGAGGTCGATTTCGACTCCCTCATAAAGCGCGCGGCCTTCTACAAGGCCGAGCAAGACGAGGCTTCACAGCATATCTGCAATATGACCGGAGGTAAGCGCAATGGCTAATATGAGAATGGATAAGAACCCGATGCCCGAACAGGATCCTCAGGTTCGCAAAAGGAATTTTGACGAGGTCGCTCTCGGCTACACCGAGGAGATGGCAATTGACGAGGCAAAGCGCTGCCTCAGCTGCCACAATATGCCCTGCCGCAGCGGCTGCCCCGTCTCCGTACGCATCCCCGAGTTCATCGCAAAGGTAGCTGAAGGCGATTTTGACGCCGCCTATGATATCATAACCTCCACCAACTCCCTGCCTGCAGTATGCGGCCGTGTGTGTCCGCAGGAGAAGCAGTGCGAGTCCAAGTGCGTCCGCGGTATCAAGGGCGAGCCCGTCGGCATAGGCCGTCTCGAGCGCTTCGTCGCCGACTATCACATGGCAAAGGCCGACAAGCCTGAGATCGTCGCCCCCGAGTCCAACGGACACAAGGTCGCCATCATCGGTTCCGGCCCCTCCAGCCTCACCTGCGCGGGCGACCTGCGCAAGATGGGCTATGACGTCACCATTTACGAGGCCTTCCACAAGGCCGGCGGCGTTCTGGTATACGGCATTCCCGAGTTCCGTCTGCCCAAGGACAAGGTCGTTGCGGTTGAGGTCGAAAACCTCAAGAAGATGGGCGTTGAGATCGTCACCGACGCCGTTATCGGCAAGGCGATGACCATCGACGAGCTGTTTGATGATTTCGGCTACGAGGCCGTTTATATCGGCTCTGGCGCGGGCCTGCCCCAGTTCCTGCACATCCCCGGCGAGAACCTGCTGGGCGTTTACTCCGCCAACGAATTCCTCACCCGCGTGAACCTCATGAAGGCTTACAGAGATGATTATGATACGCCCATCAAGCACCCTAAGGTGGTCGCGGTCGTCGGCGGCGGTAACGTCGCAATGGACGCCTCCCGTGTTGCCATGCGCCTTGGCGCGGAGCACGTCTACATCACCTACCGCCGCGGCAAGGAGGAACTCCCCGCACGTCTCGAGGAAGTCGAGCACGCCGAGTCCGAGGGCATTGAGTTCATGCTTCTCAACAATCCCGTTGCCATCCACGGCGACGAAAACGGTCACGTCGTCGGCCTTGAGCTCCAGAAGATGGAGCTTGGCGAGCCCGACGAAAAGGGTCGCCGCCGTCCCGTTCCCGTTGAAGGCTCTAACTGGATCCTCGACTGCGACGCGGTCATCATCGCAATTGGCACAAGCCCCAACCCCCTGATCCGCTCCACCACCAAGGGTCTTGAGACCACCAAGAAGGGCGGCATCCAGGCCGACGAGAACGGCCAGACCTCCCGCGAGGGCGTGTTCGCCGGCGGCGACGCCGTTACCGGCGCTGCTACCGTCATTCTCGCAATGGGCGCGGGCAAGACCGGCGCCAAGAGCATCGACGAATACATAAAGAGCAAGAGCAAATAATCAAGCGATATAAGCAGTAAGGCTCCGATGCAAAATGCATCGGAGCCTTTTGTTTGCCGTTTAATATGCGATATCTTGTTTGTTAAAGATTTTGCCCATATCTGTGCAATTTTTTGCGTTGTTTATGCGAAAAATGTATTTTACCTATTGAAGTCGGCGGGATAATGCTGTACAATAAGTGCCGTATTTTTTAATCAATTACGGAGCTTTTCCCTATTTTTTGCTCCTTCATGAAAACGAAAGGACTGTTACTATGAATCGTGCCCAGTTTCAGGTTTATCTTGACGCCAGCCCAAGTGCAAAGCTCCGCGACATAGTTTCGCAGATGCTGTATGACGAGATCGTGTCCCTGCGTATAGCTCCGGGCACAAAGCTCAACGTCAACAGCATAGCCTCCGGTCTGGGCATATCCCGCACCCCCGTTGCAGAGGCCATTATCAACCTGTGCGACAAGGGCTTCGTTGTATCCAAGCCCGATACCAGCGGCTTCTTTGTCATCGACCTTAATCTCAGCGATATGATAGACCTGTACGATGTCCGCGCCGCCATTGAATGCGAGGCGGCCGCACTCTGCACAGAGAGGGCAGATAATGCCACCGTCAGTGAGCTGGACAGGCTGGCAAACGAGTTTGCCGAATGCGTTATCCGCAAGGACTATGACGGCATGATCGCAACGGATATGCCCTTCCACAGCCTTATCGTCAGCTCCTGCGGCAACCGCTATATCCAGAAATGCTACGATATGCTGCTGCCCAACCTGACGATGTATCAGTCCTCGATGATAAAGTTCATCAGCAGCGCCGGTGAAAACCCCTGGTCGTCCAGCGTCATATACAATCATGTGGCTGTCGTCGAGGCCATAAAGATGCATATTCCCGACCTCGCAAAGCAGGCCATGGCCGACCACGTTACCTCCAGCCTTAACTTCACGATGTTCTCCGGAGGCGGAAGCGACCCCTTCGCCACCGTTAGAAAGGCAAAAGCGGCAAAAAAGTGAGAGTTCTTTAAACTCTCACTTTTTTATATCATTTAAAAATCTGCGGTTATACTTCATGTGAGCATATTTTGTTATACGGTCTATGTAGATAGCGTCATACGCCCCGCCGACTACCCCCACGATGGGGACGCCCTGAAGGAATTTCATATACAGCAGCTCCCCGGAAAGCCCCTCCGCCGCGATCTTTATCTCCGTTTCCATGGTCTCGGCGTCCGGCTCCGTACCGTTTTCGATAAAGTAGTTCACTCTGTCGTCGGCCGCTCGCAGCTCGTCGCCGTTCCTCACGCCTGCGCCGATAACAAGCAGGATGAAGTACTTCTCCTCGAGCTTGTCGTAATCGTATCCGTAGCTGAGCGCGACCTCATACAGGCTTTTGAGCAGCATGGCCGTGAACAGCGGGATATCGGGTATGCCTATGCCAAACAAACCCATGCCTATGCCCGACAGGCCGGATACGAGCGTATTCTTCGTTTTTGAGCCCCCTGCGGCCATGGATGCATCCCTAAGCACTCTCGTACTGGGGTTATTCGAGGCGATAGTCCTTCTGACCCTGCTGCTTCGCTCTATATCCCTGCGGTTATAGGTCTTCTCGATAACTCCGGCGCCCTTTTCAAAAACCAACTCAAATGCCTTGGTAAACGCAGCGTCAAGAGTGCTCTGAAGCTTATCCGGCACTTTTGTCTGTAGCATTCGGTTCAGTTTGCTGTCCTTACGGCCGGCTCTGTCGCTGAGAAATTTTGTTTCAGCCGCAAGTTGTTTTGACCACTCGCGTTCATAGTCGTTCATGAGCTCACCTCTTCCCTATCATACTACATCCACACGGAAAAGAAAAGACGAAGCTTGCGCCGAAGCTTCGTCTTTTAAATTCTTCGGTTTATTCCCAGCAGTCGGTCTTACCCTCCAGACCGATGGAGCGGGACTTGAACACGGGATTCCCGCCCTCTGCCCGCTGGCGCTTATAATCCTTGAGCACCGCAAAGGCCGGGCGGCCGAGAATTATGATAACAGGCACGTTTATGATGACCATGAAGGCTTGCAGCATATCCGCAGTGTCCCATACCAATCCGGCGGAAAGTATCGCTCCAACGAACACAAGCGCTGTCGCCGCAAGGCGGAAGCAGGTCATAAACGCTTTGCTGGGTCTGCGCCTTAGGATGAATTTCAGGCAGCCTTCGCAGTAATAGTAGTTGCCTATAAGGGTGGTGAAGGCGAACAGGCTCATTGCCACGGCTATAAAGACAGGGCCGAAATTGCCGAGCGCCATGCCTATGGACTGCTGCACATACGCGGCGCCCGCAACATCAGGGTTGAGGCCGTCGGGGTTTGCGCACATGCACATGAGAGCGGTAGCGGTGCAGATAAGCAGAGTATCGATAAACACCGACAGCATCTGCACAAGCCCCTGCTTAGCGGGATGCGAGATATCGGCTGTTGCGGCGGCGTTGGGAGCCGAGCCCATACCGGCCTCGTTGGAGTAAAGGCCTCGCTTGATGCCCCACATCAGGCAGGAGCCCGTAAAACCGCCGAATATGGCTTCAAAATCAAAGGCGGAAACAAAGATATTCTTGATAACCTCCGGAAGCGCATTGATATTCATGATAACGACCACGAGTGATACAAGAACATAAATGATGCCCATAACGGGAACCAGTACGCCGGTGATCTTGGTAAGGCGCTTGCCACCGCCCAGAACGCAGAAGGCAAAAAGCACCGCGAGGACAGCGCCGATGATTATCGGAGTTTTCTTCGCGTCATAGAATCCGAAGCTTGAGAAGGTGTCCTGAGTGTTGAAGGAGGCGAGCATATTGTAGCCGACAACGTAGGTCAGGATGAGAACAACGGCGAATATGACGCCCAGCCAGCGTTGCTTGAGAGCGTCCTGCATATAGTAAGAGGGGCCGCCGTAGCTTGTGCCGTCCTTGTCCTTTTTCTTGTAGATCTGCGCGAGGGTGGATTCCACGAATGCGGAGGCTCCGCCGAGAATCGCGGTGATCCACATCCAGAAGATCGCGCCGAAGCCGCCCAGGCATATCGCAGTCGATACGCCGATGATATTGCCGGTGCCCACGCGGGAAGCGGTGGACACCATCAGCGCGCCGAAGGACGAGATAGCTCTCTTGTCCTGTGGCTTTTCGCTGACGACCCTTATAGACTCTCCGAAAAGGCTGAACTGTATAAGGCCGGTGCGGATAGTAAAGTACAGTCCGGCGGCCACGAGCATCAGCGGCACTATGTAAGGCTGATAGAGGAAACCGCTTATGGTGTTGATAACACCGTCAATTTTTTCAATCATTTTTCTCCCATTCCTTTTGTTTATTTTTGAACCATGTTAACATTATAGTCATATTCACGTATGTTTGCAAGCTCTTATGGCTCATATCCGGCAAATTTACTCAGCAATTCTTCATTTTTTGTCAATTTCTTGCATAAATGACCTCATTGAAATTCATTTTACTTGTTATTTCGGAAGAATGATGATATAATCAAGCCCCTTATGAATACTATGAAAAAATCCGAAAAAAAATTAAATATCGATTATGCCGCCTTGCAGGCGGCATACTGGACCTTAAGCGGCGTTATATTCTGCTTCACGACCGTCTTCCTTCAGTTTAAAGGCTATTCAAACTACGAGGTCGGGATAATCTTCGCCCTCGGCAATGTTCTCTCTTTCGTGATACAGCCCCTTGTCGCCGGTCACATCGACCGCAGCAGCAAAAGGACGCTTTTAGGCTGCATAAGGATGACCGCGGCGCTGTCGGTGCTTCTCATGCTTGCGGTACTCATGATCCCGAAAAACTGTCTGCCGCTGACGGCTGCGTACATTATTCTTCTTGCGGGAAATATGCTTTTGCAGCCCCTGTGCATCTCTCTGAGCTTTTACCTTGAAAGCTGGGGCTTCCGCATCAGCTTCAGCATCGCCCGCGCGATGGGCTCTCTTGCCTATTCGCTGTGCACGATGGTGCTGGGGGCGCTCGTGCAGTCCGTGAGCGAGAACGCAGTCCCTATCGCATACATTATGTTTTCCCTCATTCTGGGGATTATCACCCTGCTGTTTTCCGCAAAGGAAAAGAAGCACTCCGGCGATGTGGCGGTCAAGTGCGCCGAGGATGCGGAAAAGCCCAGCGGCATCATGGAATTCATTCGCGAAAACAGGCACTTCACGGTTTTCCTCGCGGGCACCGCTTTGCTGTACTTTACGCACTCGCTCATCATGAACTTTATGATCGAGTTCATACGCAATATCGGCGGCGACAGCGCCGACCTCGGAAACCTTATCGCCTTTATGACTTTGACCGAGGTGCCCGTCATGCTGCTGTTCTCTCACCTGACGCGCCGCTTCCGCTGCTCAAGCCTGCTGAGATTTGCAGCTATAGCGTTCACAGCGAAAGCTCTTCTCATATATCTGGCCCCAAGCGTCGCGGTCTTATATGCAGCCGAACTGCTTCAGGCCGGCTCCTTCGCCATTTTCGTTCCGGCGTCGGTACGCTATGTCGACGAGGTCATAGTAAAGCGCAACGCCGTAAAGGGCCAGGCCTTTGTAACGACAATGATAACCCTCGGCAGCATCTTCTCAAGCTATATCGGAGGGCTCCTTCTGGATAATCTGTCTCCCTCCTTCACCCTGCTTACAGGCGTTATAGTCTCCGCCGCAGGCACGCTCGTTATGCTCTTCGCAATTCAGAAAACCAACTAAAATATCCCGCCGGTCAGCATCCGGCGGGATCATTATATTTTTCTTATTTCGCCATAATTGCAGCCTCGATGGCCGCAGCCTTATCGGCGGGCACAAGACCCTTGCTGGCAACGAGATCAAATATCTCGCCGCAGGTCTTCTTATAGAAAAGCTTAAGGGGATATTTCAGCAGGTTGGGCGCATACTGCTGGCAGAGCTCTCTGCCGCCGTTGACCTCAAAAAAATCCTTTACAGTCATGCTTCTAAAATCCATTGATATTCTCCTTTCATTTTTGGGCAGTGGTGTTGAAGCCCTGCCTTGCGGCAGGGCTTAAGTACTTTAAATTATTTATCGGCGTAACGCTCGTTGAAAGCCTTCTCCAGTGCGGCTGCCTCTTCTTCCGTGCAGCGGCCGAGCTTTATGCAGGTGCCGACAACATCGCCGGCGAGCTTATTGTAGTAGGGCTTGTACATAATGCTGGGGAGCTTAGCGATTTTGGGAGTGAACTCCTTGAAAAGCTCTACGCCGTTGTACTTCTCCAGGAAATCCTTGCCGAGAGTCTCTTTAAATACTGCCATTGTTATTCTCCTTTTTTGTAATAAATATGTGAGGCGGTTCATCCGCCCACCATGTTTATATGTATATGTTACACACAAGTGATTAATTTGTCAAGACGATACATAACGAGCTTCATTATTTTCGCCATTATATACAAATTTTTGCTTAAAATTTCTCAATTAATTTTTTTCGGATGAAAATCCGGCTCCGTTCCCTTTAGTATACGGGAGATATTTCCCCTGTGCATGAATACGACCAGCGCCGCCGAGAACACATTCATTATCATGAGCTCGCTTCCCGCTCCCGTCAGCCATGAGGCTATCGGAAGGCTGACAGCCGCCGAGACAGAGCCTAGGGATACTTTGCGGCTTATGACTGCCACAGTGAAAAACACCGCCATGATCATGCCGAACACAGGCAGGCTCGTCATGAGCCCCAGCGCCGCGCCGACCGATACGCCCTTGCCTCCGCGAAAACCGAAATAGATCGGGAAGCAGTGGCCTACTATACAGAACGCGCCCGCGACGGCTCTGCCCGCCTCTCCCATAAGGTATCCGCCCAAAAGCATGGCGATCACCGTTTTCAGCATGTCGAGCAGCAGCGTTGCAAACCCCGCCTTGAACCCGTACACCCTCGCCATGTTTGTCGCGCCCGCATTGCCGCTACCGTACAGCCGCACATCCCCGCCGCAGCAGCGCTTCGACAGCGGTATCGACGCGCAGAATGAGCCAATGAGATACGCTGTCAGGGCAATAAGCAGGATTTTCATCGCAGACCCTCCAATACTTCAAATATTTGAACTTATTATATCAATTTTTTTGAGTATTGCAATACTATTTCTGCGTATAGGATGCTTTTATTTTTGACATATATTCAGAAAAAGTCGCTGAGAATAAGGCCATTTATCAGCATTTTTATTCCCATTGCAGTAACGAGCACCGCGCTGAGCTTGAGCATATACTTCATCCATTTTTGCGGCAGGAAGGAATTGAGCGAGCCGAAAAGAAACATAAGAGGCGCCGTCCCCAGAGCAAATGCCAGCATATACAATGCACCCCTCACGGCGCTGCCGCCGGATATTGCAAAAAAACACATCGCATACAGCGGGCCGCAGGGCATGAGCCCCGTGAGAAGCCCGACGGCAAACGGCCTGCCGGCAAGCCTTTTCCGCTTCCCCGAAACCGCGGAGCACAATGAGCTCTGCTGCGGTGCGAGTGCCCGAAGCCCCGGCAGTATGCCCCACATATTTATGCCGATAAGGGTCACAAGCATCCCCGCCATGGCGAATACAAGTGATTTTATCTGCATCGTATAGCTTATAACCATTCCCAGTGCGCCGAAGACTGCGCCCATAGCGGTATAGGCCGTCACCCGCCCACCGTTATACGAAAGCGATGACACAAGCGGCGCTCTCCGACCCGCTCCTATTGAGCAGCCGCCCGCCGTCTGGCACAGCATTATGCCTCCGCACATGCAGACGCAGTGAGTGCTCGTAAGAAGTCCGATGAGGAATATGCTGCCGAAGGACGCACCCTCCTCCGCCTCGGGTATGGGGTTCAGACTGACCGTGAGCAGCGGCCACACCAAAAGCGCGGTCAGAGCAACGCATATTATGTCAACCACAATGCCGGATACGCCCTTGGCGCCGGTCTCATAGCCGATATTGTCGATGCTTTTTCTAATATCCTCAAGGCTCACGATATCCGGATCGTATTCAACTGTGCAGCTTCCCCGAAAATAGCTCGCCCTTGCGGAGATAACGCCGCGTTTTCCGATAATAGCTTCCTCCGCGGCGTCGGTGCAGGCACGGCATATCATGCCGCTAACTTTGATCTCACTTATTTCGTTTCTCATTTTTTCTTTCCTCGGCTTTCTGAAGCCTGATAGAATTGAGCAGCACACCGTTTGATGAAAGTGTCATCGCCGCTGCCGCCATGGACGGATTCACTATGCCAAACGCCGCCGCGGGAATGCATATGAGATTATACAGTGCAGCCCAAAGCAGGTTCACGCGTATCGTGCGCATGGTCGCTTTTGAGATGTTCAGAGCCGTCACGACCTTTTCAATCCTGTCGCCGGGCAGAACTATGCCGGCGCAGTCCATGGCGACGTCGGTGCCGCCGCCCATGGCGATAGATACATCCGCCGCGGCAAGAGCGGGAGCATCGTTTATCCCGTCCCCGACCATTGCGACGCATTTTCCCTCGGCTCTGAGCTTTTTGACGGCTGAATACTTATCCTCCGGCATCACGCCGCTCAGGGTGTTCTTAATACCGCATTCGGCGGCAGCGGCCTCGGCGGCGGTTTTGTTGTCCCCCGTCATCATCCAGACTTCGAGCCCCATTTCCCGAAGCTCTCTGACGGCCCTTGCAGCGCCGTCACGCAGCCTGTCGGACACATACAGCGCACCCAAAAGCTTTCCCGAGGCCGCAACGCAGGCCTCCGTCGCGGCGGCTTCCGAGGCAGGAAGGCATTCGACGGATACCCCCGCCCGCCTGAGCATTTCACGGCTTCCGCAAAGCCAGACCTCACCGGCAATAACGCCCTTTACTCCCCTGCCGGCAAAGCTTTCAAAGCTGTCGACCGGAGGAGGCAGGGCTTTCGGGCAGCGATATGCCGCGTATGCGGTCAGGGCTCCCGATATCGGGTGCTCGGACAGTCTCTCGACAGAGGCGGCGCATATTATCATTCGCTCGGGATCGGCGCCCTTGCAGAAGAACGCCCCCGAGACCTCGGGCTTTCCCTGTGTCAGCGTCCCCGTTTTGTCAAATACCACGGTCTGCACACGGTGGGTGCTTTCAAGAACGCCGCCGTCGCGGTACAGCACTCCAAATTCCGCGGATCTTCCCGTGCCGGCCATAAGCGCAGTAGGGGTGGCAAGCCCCAGCGCACATGGGCAGGCGATGACGAGCAGGCTGCACACGCAGTACACCGCCTTGTCGGCATTACCCGCGTCAAGGCAGAAATACCACAGCGCAAACACCGCCGCCGCGATCACTATGACCAGCGGCACGAATACCGCCGCTATCTTATCCGCAAGGCGCTGTATGGGCGCTTTCGAGGTCTGGGCGCGCTGTACAAGCTCGATTATCTGCTGCAAAACGGAGTCCTTCCCCAGCCGCATGGCGGAGATCTTGACGCTGCCGGCGCGGCACAGCGTACCGCCGATAACCTCGTCGCCCTCGCTCTTATCCACAGGCGCGCTCTCGCCGGTGAGCATTGACTCATCCGCCGCGCACTCTCCCTCAAGGATCACGCCGTCGACCGGTATGCGCTCGCCCGGGCGTACAAGTACGGTCTCGTGCTCCGTTATCTCGTCTATGGGCAATTCCTTTTCCTCGCCTCCGCGGATAACCGTAGCCGTCTTGGGCTGGAGCCGCATGAGCCGGCGTATGGAGTTGGCCGTCTCACCCATGGCGATGTGCTCAAGATACCGGCCGAAAAGCAGCAGCGTTATCAGAACAGAGCCCGACAGGAAATACAGCATCTTGCCTACCGGCACAAAAAATGCGACATATGTGCTGTAAACATAAATGATCGTCGTTGAAAGCGCGACCAGCACATCCATCGTCATGGTCTTATTGCGCAGGGCTCTGTAAGCTCCCCTGTAAAAATACGCCCCCGGCCAGAACTGAACTATCGAAGCCAGTACGAGTTGCACGGCGTAGTGCAGCTCCCATATGAGCGGTATCGTGCAGAAGGTGCCTATGGATATGAGCCGCAGAAGATGCATACGCTTTGCCTGCCGATCCTCCTCGTCGCCGCTGCTCATTTGACCGGCCTCGGCCCATATTCCCAGCGCTCTGAGGGCGTGGATCAGCTTTCGTGTGTCGTAATTCAATGGCCACAGGCGCAGCTCAAGGCGGGCATTTTCAATATCGGCGGCAACGCTTTGCAAAGCGTCAAATCCTCTGAGCGCCTCCACGGCTCGCTCCGCTTCCTCGGCCGACAGCTTACCGCATTTGAGCTCCACCGTGTCGGCGGGCACGCCGTAGCCGGCCTTTTTTATGCGTCGGGCAATGTCCTCAAGGTTCAGCACCGTTTCGTCATAGCTTACGGCCGCCCTGCCGGATGCGTAGTTCACCGCAGCAGCCCAAACACCGTCGAGCGACAGCAGCGCCTTATTAAGGCGCTCGACACAGGCCGCGCAGTCAATATCGCTGATTTTTATCGAAATTTCCTTCATCTCATAAAATTAGGGAGGGTATCCTCCCCTCCCTTGTATCATACTATTATTTCTGCGCCTGTTTGCGAGCCTTTTTCACGTCGAAAAACTTCTTCAGGGAGATCACGGAGCAGGGCAGGCAGAAAGCGGGGACATGAAACAGCAGTATCCAGCTCAGCGTGTCGACGCCCTGATAAAACTGCATACCCGTACCGGGGTCGTACCACACGCCCTGAATGAGCTCAAAATATGTAAAGTTCCAAATACCCCAGTTGAGGCCGCTGGACGAGCCGAAGCAGTGTAGCACCACGAAAGAAAGGCTCGTCACGATACCGCCGAGGCAGCATACGATCGTTGCCGACAGCCTGCGGCTTTTTGCCAGAAAAATTGAAACGACGGGCAGAACATAAACGATCAGATTGAGCGCCCACAGCGACATGGGGATGGTATAGCCCCAATTGTACGCCTGACGGATATGGTCTCCGTCGTGGATGAGGACCGCAGCCAGCATTATTACCGCACAGGTGATCATGATCTTAGTGGTCTTGTCGTCCAGCTTTATGTCCAATAGCTCGATTTTTTCCTTATCGGTCTTTGACATATTCTCTCCTCCTTTTTTCGGTGACCGTTCGGTCTTTAATTACCAATTGGTAAATTTAATATAGCATCTTAGGCCGCGCCTGTCAATAGATTTTATTAAATAATTATTTTTACTTACAACTTTGAATTAACAAGTTTTCAATTCGACTTTTTTGTGATAAAATTCAACGTAAAAATATATGTGATTGCGGAGGACTGTTTATGCGCATGAAAAAACGCTTAATCGCGCTGTTGCTTTCCGTTTTGATGCTATTTTCGCTGTGCGGCTGCGACCTGATGTCGCTGCTGCCGTCGGATTACGACGTAACCAAGCTCGAGCGCGCCTTCAGCGGCGTGGATATCAGCAGAGATGAAACCGTCATCTTTGATCAGATAGAATACTCACGGCCGGATATAGACGCCATGAAAGGTCTTGCAGGCGATATTGAAAAGCTTTTGGACGAGCATGCTTCGAGAAAGGAAGTCGTGAGCTCGCTCGATAAATTCTTCGATATGTACACGAATTTCAGAACAATGGATGTGCTCGCAGGCATATACAACGACCTTGACGTCAATGACGAGTACTATGCCGAGGAGTGCAGCTATTGCAGCAGTATGTGGGGCGAGGTTCTGCGGCTTTATGACGACGTAATGCTCGCATGCTCAAACTCGCATATGTGTGCATTTCTCGACGCCAATTATTTTGGCGGAATTTTGGAGGATAGCTACAGCGCCTATGACGGCTACACTCCTGACGATGAGCTGGTGGAGCTCCAGACACGGGAAAGCGAACTCCTGACCGATTACCGCAGTCTGCTGATCGATCTATACGCTTCCGACAGCTATGACATATATGAGGAGTATAACGAGCCTGTAGCTGGGATATACATCAAGCTTGTTAAGCTTCGCCGCGCCATTGCTGAGGAGACCGGCTATGACAGCTATATAGAATACGCCTACGACAATTTTGGCAGAGAATATGAGCCCGACGACCTTGAAGAATACATTTCGGAGGCCAAAAAGCAGCTCGTCCCTCTCTATAAGGAGCTGCGGAATGCGGGCGCGTTCAACAATATGTACTACAGCCTGCGCGAGATCAGCAAGAACGAGACCCTGAGCGTACTGAGCGCTGCGGCGAAGAAAATGGGCAGCGGGATATACGAGCCCCTGCTGTTTATGAAAAGCAGCGGTCTTTACGATATAAGCGCCAGCGACGCTAAAATAGACAACTCATACGTAACATATCTGGATGACTACGAGGTGCCCTATCTCTTCTCTAAGACCTACGGCTTCTCCGACGATATCCTGACTGTCGGACACGAGTTCGGTCACTTTGTGGATTATTACATCAACTACGGCGTCGACCTTAGCAACGATTCCGCCGAAATGTTCTCTCAGGGCATGGAATACTTGCTTTTGGAGTATATCGACGACGGGAAGCTTGCTGAGGAGCTTACAACCTTCAAAATGCTCGACGCGCTGTATCTTTATATCAACCAGCTCAGCTTCAACGAATTCGAGGAGCGGGTCTACGGCTTGGACGATGATGAGCTCACCGTTGAAAATGTAAACTCGATCTACGCCGAGGTCGCCGAGGAATACGGCTACGCCGACGACTATGACCCGGATCTGCTGCCCTATCTCTGGGCCGATATCTCTCACCTGTTTGATCAGCCCTTCTACGTCATAAGCTACTGCGTATCCGACAGCGCCGCTTTTGAGCTGTACAATCTGGAGCTCGGTAAGGCCGGCAGCGGACTTGAAGCATATCTCAGGCTCGTTGACGTCAGCGATGAGTACGGCTTTCTTGAGCTGCTTGAAAACGAGGGGCTGCCCTCCCCGCTCACCGCCGATACGATAGACCGCATCGCCGCAACCCTCAGGGAGGCAATCGCCGCATGATCTGCCGGTTTTGGCGGGCTATTTCCGTTATACTTATAAAATAATCATATCGGTGTCCGAGGACACCGATAATTTACGGAGCAAAAAATGAATTCCAATGACAGAATAGAACTGTTTGAAAAAATGCCCGTCAAAAGGGCTGTCATAAAGCAGATCATGCCCGCCGTCGCAGCGCAGATGGTCGCCGTCATATATAGCCTCGCGGACACATATTTTGTCGGTATGCTGAATTCCCCTGCCCAGACCGCGGCGGTCACCGTCGTCGCGCCGTGCTTTATCATGCTCACGGCCGTGGCAAACCTCTTCGGCGTTGGCGGCTCAAGCCTTATCGCCCGCAAGCTCGGCCAGCATCTCGAGCAAGAGGCGCGCGAGGTCTCGTCCGTAACCTTCTGGTGGGGACTTATCTCGGCGCTGGCGTTCTGCCTGCTGTTCACGGCTTTTGAAAAACCCATACTCAATCTGTGCGGCGCGGACATCCAGAGCTTTGGCTATGCCCTGAGCTACGCGAGATGGGCGGTAGTGTTCGGCGGGGTGTTTACCATATCAGCCTCTGTTTCGGCAAACATTATCCGCGCCGAAGGCAGTGCCGGCACGGCCTCCCGAGGGCTTGCTCTCGGCGGTATACTGAACATCGTTCTCGATCCCCTGTTCATTCTCCCGCAGTTTCTTGACATGGGCGCCGAGGGCGCAGGACTGGCCACAGCGCTATCAAACGTCGTCAGCGCCCTCTTTCTTCTAGTATGTCTTATTCGGAGAAGGCAGTCGGTCGTCTGCATCGATCCCATACTCATCAGGAGCACTCGCAATCACATCAAGTCCATTTTATCGATCGGCTTTGCCTCGGCCATTCAGCTCGCACTCACCATGGTCGGCGTGGCGGCTCAGGCGAAATTTGTTTCCGCCTATACAACGGAGGCGGTGGCGGCACTGGGCATAGTGAAAAAGCTCGACCAGCTTCCGCTGTATTTTACCATCGGCGTCTCCGTCGGGCTGCTTCCCATGCTCGCCTATAACCACGCTGCCGGAAACGAGCGGCGGCTCAAAGATTCCTTCCGCTTCGGATGCACCCTCTCTGTGTTCGTCGCTTTGGCCTGCGTCGTCGTCTACGAGCTCTTTGCCCCTCAGCTTGCCGCATTGTTTATCGACGATACGCTCACTGTCGACTACTCCGCCGGATTCCTGCGGCGCATGGTGCTTGCGATGCCGCTGATGGCGCTGGCGCATCCGTTCATAACGCAGTTTCAGGCAATGGGCAGAGTCAAGGAGTCGCTTATCTGCTCCATGCTGCGCAAGGGCGCACTTGATATCCCGCTCCTGTTTATTTTTGACGCGCTTTTACCACTGTACGGCTGTATGTGGGTACAGCCTGTTGTAGACAGCATCTCCCTTGCCGTCGCGATCATTTTTTACAGAAGAATAAAAAGAGCAGCTTAATAAGCTGCTCTTTTTATATCCAAAACGGTGAGAACGCCGTTTTCAACCCGGAATTTGACCTCAAAGCCCGCATATTCCATGCCGTACACCCGCTCGGGATCGTCGTGATACCTCGGTCGGGGATCGTTTTCCAGCACGCCTCGGAGCCCCTCCGGAAGCTCTGTCTCCAATTCCTTGGGGATGCTGAGCGTGAGTGTTTTAAAACCGGTCTTATCCGTGAATCCACCCGCCGCCTCGGGATGGCAGTCGGCATAGGGCACATAGGGCTTTATATCGAATATAGGCGTTCCGTCCATCATATCCGCGCCCAGAACATGGAGCACCGGTCCCCGCTCGGGAGACAGCTCTACCCGCTCTAATTTCAGCGAAGACAGCCCTATCGCATTCGGACGAAATGGCGAGCGCGTTGCAAACACGCCCATGCGGACATTCCCGCCGAGCCGTGGCGGGCGCACCGTTGGCGACCATGTATCGCGCACAGCCTCTGAAAACTGCCATACAAGCCATATATGCGAGTAATCCTCAAGGCCGCGTACCGCATCGAAGCTGCGGTACTCCGGCTCAAGGACTATCTCCGACCTCACATCCTCAACTATCCCGCTCTGCCTCGGCACTCCGAATTTACTCTTAAACGGCGTGTGGATTCTGGCTATTATTTTCATTTCAGGCATATCTGTGCACCTGCCTTGTTGATTTTTTTTAATTAATATTATATTATATACTATATAATTGTCAATTCACCCGAGGAGGCGAATTCTTTGAAATACGTTCTGCGTACAGATAAGCTGACCAAACGCTTCGGTGCAAAGTGCGCCGTAAACGGGGTCAGTATGCAGATAAGAAAGGGCGAGATATACGGCTTTATCGGAAAAAACGGCGCGGGCAAAACCACCCTCATGCGCCTTGTGCTGGGCGCCGCCATGCCCTCCGACGGGGATATAGAGCTTTTCGGCGGCGAGGAGCTGAGCCGCGCCCGGCATCGCATCGGCGCGCTGCTGGAGTATCCCTGTCTTTACAAGGGATGCTCCGCGTATGAAAACCTCAAGCGTTTTTCTCTGCTCACAGGCAACGATAAGGACGAGCTTACGGAGATCCTTGAGCTCGTGGGGCTCAAAAACGTCGGTAAAAAGAAGGTCGGCAAGTTCTCTCTCGGCATGAAGCAGCGGCTAGCCATCGGCATCGCACTGCTGGGACATCCGGAGTTTCTTGTTCTGGATGAGCCCGTCAACGGCCTTGATCCTGCCGGCATCAAGGAGATACGCGACGTTATACTCAAGCTCAACCGTGAAAAAGGCGTCACCTTCCTCATATCCAGTCATTTGCTTGACGAGCTTTCAAAGATCGTCACCACCTACGGCATCATAAAAGACGGAGTGCTTATAGAGCAGATATCCGCCAATGAACTTGAGGGGCGCTGCCGTCACCATCTCAAGATCACCGTTGACAACGTGCAGAAGGCTTTGTCCCTGCTCTCCTGCATCACGGATCGAAGCTCGATCAAGGTTGAGGGCAATTCCCTGTATATGTACAGCCTTATCGACAAAAGCGACCGGATAAACAGGCTTCTTGTGCGCCACGGCGTCAGGGTCATCGAGCTGAAGATACAGACGGCAAACCTTGAGGAATACTTTCTGGAAAGGATGGGAAGCTGATATGTTTAAGCTTTTAAACTTTGAATTTCGCAAGCTCATCCGCCAGAAGAGCTTTTATATCTGCATTGCCGTTATGCTGCTGCTTTTCCTGTTCTCCGCCTACACAGCGGAGCTCCTGGCGGCCGACAGCGGCATTGAAAATCCATCGCTAAGCGGAATAAACTACCTCATGGAGGCAGTGAGCAGCAGCTCGCTTTCCATGGTGCTCGCCGTATTCATCCCTCTGTTTATATGCGAGGACTATACATCCGGCACAATACGCAACATCATCACCCGCGGCTTTTCCCGTTTGGAGATATTCATCTCAAAGCTCATAGCCGTCCTTGCCGCGACCGTGTTCATGACAGCGGTGTGTCTTGCCGCCGCTTACCTCGTCGGCACCGCCTTCTGGGGCGCGGGCGAGCCTGAGCTTAGCTCTGAGCAGATAAAAATACTGCTGTGCCAGCTTGCGGTCATAGCCGCCTACGCCACGCTGTTTTTCGCCGTTAGCTCCATGCTTCAGAAGGTCGGCGGCTCTATTGCGATCTGCCTTATCCTGCCCATGGCGGTGGTGATCCTTCTGTCGATGGCGGATGCGGCGCTGGCAGAGCGTGAGATCGAGCTTTCCGGCTACTGGATAGAAAACATATCCCGCTCCCTCGCCGCCGTTGAGGTCAAAACCGAGGATATCAAAAAGTCCCTTATCGGCGCGGGTTGTTATTTTGCGGCAAGCGTTGCCGCTTCCTGGCTCGTTATCATGAAGCGAGAATACTGAGATCGTTTTAACGAAAAATATGCAGGCTCAAATTGAGCCTGCATATTTTTCAAACCGCAGATAAAGCCTCGCCAGAGTTCGCGCCCGCAGGCGCGAATAAAATTTGATTCGTTTTTCTCCGGCGACATGTGCGTCGGAGAAAACACTTCTCGGCTCGCAAACGTGCGAGCTGTCCGCAAAAAACGGACGGCGAGTGCGCTGCCGCGAGCCGCAAGCCCCTC
>ERZ1026968.240-NODE-240-length-27070-cov-7.284398_pt1 | contig 27070 bp, 26 predicted proteins | sample MGYA00519295_ERZ1026968 | MGnify/ENA primary metagenome ERZ1026968 (study PRJEB26926, sample SAMN06164480) | human gut metagenome | biome: ENVO:00009003; feature: ENVO:2100002; material: ENVO:00002003 | host: Homo sapiens | place: USA | collected 2012 ...
CATCTACCCTGGCTGCTGATCGGCATAGCCGGCGGATTGCTGAGTTCATTGATACTTAGCGGATTCGAGGCGCAGTTGGCGGCGGTGACCGCATTGGCGTACTTTATTCCGCTGATCGGAGGCACCGGAGGAAACGTGGGCGTGCAGGCGTCGGCCATCGTGGTGCAGGGCCTGGCAAACGGTCGCCTGGATCTCAAGGAATTCTGGCAGCAGCTCTGGAAGGAACTCAGGATATCGTTGCTGACCGGCGTGGTCATATCACTGGCGGTGTTGGTATACACCCTGTTCACCGAACCGGGCAGCTACGGCCTCACACTGGCGGTGGCCGTCTCACTGTTCTGTATCGTGGTGTTCTCCACCGTGTTCGGCGCGCTGGTGCCCCTTACTCTCGAGAAACTGAAGGTCAACCCGGCATTGGCCACCGGCCCGTTCATACAGATTACCAACGACGTGGTGGGCCTCCTGATTTACGTGGGCATGGCCGCATGGATGCTCAGTATTTTCCCATCCTAACTCTGAACCTCTCCCACAACCTCATATAGCAGATGGCAGAAAAAGCAAAGAAACCGGTGGAAACACCGTTGATGAAACAATATTACGAAATGAAGAAGAAGCATCCGGACGCGGTGCTTCTCTTTCGCGTTGGCGATTTCTACGAGACCTTTTCCGACGACGCCATAACGGCGAGCGAGATATTGGGCATAACCCTGACGCGCCGCGCCAACGGCTCGGCCACATACGTGGAACTGGCGGGATTCCCGCACCACGCCCTCGACACATACCTGCCGAAACTGGTGCGCGCCGGCAAGCGCGTGGCCATCTGCGAGCAATTGGAAGACCCCAAGCTGACCAAAAAGCTGGTGAAGCGCGGCATCACGGAGCTTATAACTCCCGGCGTCAATATGTCGGAGGGGGCGCTGAACAACCGCGAGAACAACTTCCTTGCGGCCGTGCATTTCAACAAGACATCCGTGGGCATCGCCTTTCTGGACATCTCCACCGGCGAGTTCGTGTGCGAGCAATGCGAACGTACGGGCGCCGACAAATTGCTGACCAAGCTGCTGCCCAAGGAGCTGCTGCGTATGCGCGGCACACGCCAGGAATACGAGAACTCGCTGACATACCGTTGCAGCGTCTATGAGCTGGACGACTGGATATATACCATCGACGCGGCCTCGGAACGTCTGCTGCGCCATTTCGACACCATGTCGCTGAAGGGATTCGGTGTCGACGCCATTCCGGACGCCGTGATAGCCGCCGGCAGCATACTGCAATACCTGGACATCACGGGTCACACCAACCTGAAGCACATCAGCTCGCTGCGCCGTATCGGCAACGACCGGTACATGACGCTGGACCGTTTCACCATCCGCAACCTTGAGCTGGTGTCGCCCCTTACTCCAGAGGGAATGTCGCTGCTCGACGTGCTGGACCATACCGTCACCCCGATGGGCGCGCGTCTGCTGCGCAACTGGATTCTGTTCCCGCTAATCGACCCGGTGGCCATCAACCGGCGCCTGGATGTGGTGGACTATTTCTTCAAGGACGTACTGCTGCGCGACCGCTCCACCGAGATACTGAAACGTGTGGGCGACCTTGAGCGCCTTGTGTCACGCCTGGGCTTGCGGCGCATCGGTCCACGCGACACGGTGACGCTGCAGGCGGCGCTGGAATCCGTAGCCGAACTGCGCCGCCTCATGGCCGAGTCCGATTCCGACATACTCCGCGAGATGGCCGGGGGAATGCACGACGTGTCGGCGGCAACCGACGCCATCCGGCGCACGCTGATGCCCGATCCGCCGGCTAAAGTGGGCGGCGCGGGACGCATCATAGCCTCGGGTGTACATCCCGAACTTGACGAATGGCGCGACCTGCACGACAACGCGAACCTGCGTTTGGAACAGATCAGGGTGCGCGAGACGGAACAGACCGGCATTCCCTCGCTCAAGATAGGATTCAACAATGTGTTCGGATACTACATCGAAGTCCGCAACACGCACAAGGACAAGGTGCCCGCGGAGTGGATACGCAAGCAGACCCTCACCGCTGCCGAACGGTATATCACGCCGGAGCTGAAGGAACTGGAGGAGAAGATAATGCAGGCGCGCGACCGGATAGACGCGCTGGAGGCGGAGCTGTTCAATCAGCTGCTGGACGGTCTGTCGCGGTTCATTACCGACATGCAGACCTTAGCCCATGCGGCCGAGCGTATCGACGTGCTTCTGGCCCTGGCCACCGCCGCCGAGCGTTTCAAGTATGTGCGTCCCGTAGTGGACGATTCGATGGAGCTGTCCATCACCGAGGGGAGGCATCCGGTGATAGAGCGCCGTCTCCCGGCAGGCGAGACATACATATCCAACAGCGTGCGCCTGGACTGCGACAAGAGCCAGATCATGATGATCACCGGACCGAACATGAGCGGTAAATCGGCGTTGCTGCGCCAGACAGCCCTGATTACCCTGATGGCACAGATGGGTAGCTTCGTGCCGGCACAGGCCGCGCACATAGGCTTTGTGGACAAGATTTTCACCCGTGTAGGTGCCAGCGACAACATCTCGTTGGGAGAATCCACGTTCATGACCGAGATGAACGAGGCTTCGGCCATACTGAACAACATGACGGCACGTTCGCTCATCCTTTTCGACGAATTGGGCCGTGGCACCTCGACCTACGACGGCATATCCATAGCATGGGCCATCGTTGAGCATATCCACGAAAACGGCCGCTGCCGTCCCAAGACACTGTTCGCCACCCATTACCATGAGTTGAACGAGATGGAGGGCACGTTTCAGCGCGTGGTCAATTACAACGTGTCTGTCAAGGAAATAAACGGGCGTGTGGTGTTCATGCGCAAGCTGGAACGCGGCGGCTCGGAGCACAGTTTCGGTATCCACGTGGCCAAGTTGGCGGGTATGCCGCCGTCGATAGTGCGCCGCGCCGAACAGGTGCTGAAACAATTAGAGACAAAAGAAACGGACGCGCCCAAGGCCAATGTGGCCCAGTTGGGCACCGCCCGCGACGGCTATCAGTTAAGTTTCTTCCAGCTTGACGACCCTCTGCTTGAACAGATCCGCGACCGCCTGCTGACCCTTCAGATCGACAATCTCACGCCCCTCCAGGCTCTCGAGACGCTGCACGACCTGCAGTGTCTCCTCACCGGAAAGCAACCATGACAAATCGGCTGCAAGCCGTATGTGACAGCCTGCAGCCGATAATATTTCCTATCGATTATTAATCCTGGTCGGCGGCGAACTCCATCAGGTAGGCCTTGATGAAGCCGTCGATGCCGCCGTCCATCACGCCGTTCACGTCCGAAGTCTGGAAGTTGGTGCGGTGGTCCTTGACGCGGCGGTCGTCGAATACGTAGCTGCGTATCTGCGAACCCCACTCTATCTTCTTCTTGCCGGCCTCAACCTTGGCCTGCTCCTCCATGCGGTGCTTCAGCTCCTTGTCATACAGGATGGAGCGCAGCTGACGCATGGCGTTCTCCTTGTTCTTGGGCTGGTCGCGCGTCTCGGTGTTCTCGATCAGAATCTCCTCCTCCTCGCCGGTGTATGGGTCGGTGTACTGGTAACGCAGACGCACGCCGGATTCCACCTTGTTCACGTTCTGACCGCCGGCGCCACCCGAACGGAAGGTATCCCACGACACACGGGCAGGCTCTACTACAACCTCGATTGAATCATCGACAAGCGGAGTGACGAACACCGATGCAAACGATGTCATGCGCTTGCCCTGGGCGTTGTACGGGCTGACACGCACTAAGCGGTGCACGCCGTTCTCGCTCTTGAGGAAACCGTAGGCATAATCGCCCTCTATGTTGATGGTCACGGACTTTATGCCGGCCTCGTCGCCGTCGAGCAGCTGGGCTATCGATGTCTTGTAGCCGTGACGCTCGGCATAACGCAGATAGAGGCGCATCAGCATCGACGCCCAGTCCTGGCTTTCGGTACCGCCTGCGCCGGAATTGATCTTCAGCACGACGCCCAGTTTGTCCTCCTCGCGACGGAGCATATTGCGGAGTTCCAGTTTCTCGACATCCTCCAGTGTCTTGGCGTAAGCCTCGTCTATCTCCTCCTCGGTCACCAGTCCTTCCTTAATGAAGTCCATCGAGAGTTTCAGTTCCTCCAATTGCTTTTCCAGAGCGGTATAAGAGTCAATCCAGAAATGGATACCCTTGATTTTGCGCATCTGGGCCTCCGCCTTCTCGCGGTCGTCCCAGAAGTCGGCCACATGCGTGCGCAACTCCTCCTCCTCGACTTCAATCTTCTTCGACTCGATGTCAAGGTAACGGTTCAGGTCCTCTACTCTCTTTTCTATATCCTTCAGCTGGTCACCGGTTATCATATCTTTCTTATTTCGCTGCTATTATTCTGCAAAATTACAAAAAATCACTCTATTATGAAAATCCGGCGTATTATCTGCATTCCACTACACTTTACCGAAGATATATGGACCAAACTCTTTGACGGACTCTGTTGTTACGTATATAGTTACGAAACAATCTAAAAAAGAAATATTATGAAAGAATTAATTGAAAAGGGAAAGACCTGCAAGCATGACATTCTGACCCACGTATTAGGTTATCACAAGGAAGACCATGTACGTCACATCGTGCACCTTGCTATCGCATCGGCGGCATTAAGCATCGCCATCACCACGCTGTGCAAGGTGGCCCGCATACATCACGACGTGAAGCGTCTTGAACATGACGTAGAGCCGCACAAGAAACACCACCTGATCTGAAGTCAAAAGTCAGAGTTATGAGGTATTAGTTATAACTCTGATGACTTAATCCTCATTGTCAGGCACCAGATTCGCAAGCATCTCGCCGCAGGTCAGTCCTGTGGCGGGATGTTTCCATATAGGGGCTAATTCCACCATCGGCTTCAGGAAAAATTCGCGCTCGGCCAAATGCGGATGCGGCACCCTCAGTTCCGGGGTGTCTATCTGCATCTCGTCCACGGCCACGATGTCGATGTCCACGACACGGTCCACGTAACGGCCTTCGGCGTCGCGATGGGCGCCTCCGCCCAACTCCCGCTCTATCTCCTGCAGCCCGGCAAGCATCTGCACGGGCTCCAGGTCGCTGACAAGCCGCACGCCGATGTTCATGAAGGCGTTGTCGCTCTCGTAGCCCCACGGCTGCGACTCCACTATGTGCGACAGTTCCATCCAGCCGTAACGACCCATGATGCGCTGGGCAGCACGGCTGATGTTGAGACGGCGGTTGCCTAAGTTACTGCCTATGTTCAGAAAATAATTCATATACAAGAAAAGCGCGTGGTGACGGCTGGCTTTGATTCCGTACCGTTACCACGCGCTTCGTTATCGGGTTTTATTTCAGTGTCTTCTTAACCTCTACTTCTTCGTAGGCCTCGATCAGGTCGCCCTCGCGGATATCGTTGTATCCCTGCACCGAGAGACCGCAATCGTAGCCCGAAACAACCTCCTTGGCGTCGTCCTTGAAGCGCTTGAGGCTTCCCAGTTCGCCGGTGTAGATCACGATACCGTCGCGGATGACGCGCACCTTCGATGTGCGCTTGATCTTGCCGTCGCGTACCAGGGCGCCGGCGATGGTACCCACCTTCGAGATGTGATAGGTCTGCAGCACCTCGGCCGTACCGGTGATTTCCTCCTTGATTTCGGGCGAAAGCATACCTTCCATGGCGTCCTTCACCTCCTCTATGGCTTTATAGATGACGGAGTACAGACGGATCTCGACTCCCTCGCGCTCGGCTTCCTTGCGGGCATTGGCCGAGGGACGTACCTGGAATCCGATGATGATGGCGTCGGATGCGGCGGCCAGCGTGACATCGCTTTCGGAGATGGCACCCACTCCCTTATGCAGCACGTTTACCTGCACCTCGGGCGTGGAGAGCTTGAGCAATGCGTCGGAGATAGCCTCGATCGAACCGTCCACGTCGCCCTTCACCACCAGGTTCAGCTCGTGGAAGTCGTTCAGGGCGCGGCGGCGTCCCAGCTCCTCGAGACCCAGACGCTTCTTGGTGCGCAGTCCGAGTTCGCGCTGCAGCTGCTCGCGCTTCGTGGCGATTTCGCGTGCCTCCTGCTCGGTGGGCATCACGTTGAACGTATCGCCGGCCGTGGGAGCACCGTTCAGACCCAACACCTGCACAGGCGTGGCGGGCCCGGCCTCCTTGACGCGCTGGTTACGTTCGTTGAACATGGCCTTGACCTTACCGAAGTTGGTTCCGGCCAGTATCACGTCGCCCACACGGAGCGTACCGTTCTGCACCAGTACCGTAGCTACATAACCGCGGCCCTTGTCCAGACTCGACTCTATCACCGAGCCGATGGCGGCGCGGTCGGGATTGGCCTTCAGGTCGAGCATTTCGGCCTCGAGCAGTACCTTCTCCATCAGCTCGTCGACGCCGATACCCTTCTTGGCCGAGATGTCCTGGCTCTGGTACTTGCCACCCCATTCCTCGACGAGGTAGTTCATGTTGGCCAGTTCCTCCTTGATCTTGTCGGGATTGGCGGCGGGCTTGTCTATCTTGTTGATGGCGAACACCATGGGCACGCCTGCGGCGGAAGCGTGGTTGATTGCCTCGATGGTCTGGGGCATCACGTCGTCGTCGGCGGCCACGATGATGATGGCCAGGTCGGTCACCTTGGCACCACGGGCACGCATGGCCGTGAACGCCTCGTGACCGGGAGTATCGAGGAACGTGATGTGGCGTCCATCGTTCAGCTTGACGTTGTATGCGCCGATGTGCTGCGTGATGCCTCCGGCCTCGCCGGCAATCACGTTGGCCTTGCGGATATAGTCCAGCAACGACGTCTTACCGTGGTCCACATGACCCATGACCGTGACGATAGGCGGACGGCTCTGCAGCTCCTCCTCCTTGTCCTCCACATGCTCGATGGCCTCGGTCACGTCTGCGGACACGAATTCGGTCTCGAATCCGAATTCCTCGGCCACGATGTTGATGGTCTCGGCGTCCAGACGCTGGTTGATCGACACCATCACTCCTAAGTTCATACAAGTGGCGATGACCTTGTTGACGGGGATGTCCATCAGACTCGCCAGGTCATTGGCGGTGACGAACTCCGTAATCTTAAGCACCTTGCTTTCGGCTGCCTCGCGCTCGGCGTTGGCCAGCTCGCGGTTGTGCATCTCCTCGCGGCGTTCCTTGCGGAACTTCACGCTCTTGTTAGTCTTCTTGGTGGTGAGGCGCGCCAGAGTCTCCTTGACCTGCTTCTGAACGTCCTCGTTGCTGACCTCCTGCTTGGGGGCTGCGTAAGGATTGCCGCCGCCGTTGCCGCCGCGACGTCTGCGACCGCCACGCTCCTGACCGGCCACACGCGGCTGGTCGCCGCGACCCTGGCCCTGGTCCTTGCGCTTGTCGGAGCCGAATCCCGGCTGCGACGCGGCCTTCTCCACATTGACCTTCTCCTGACCGATGCGCTTGCGCTTACGCTCGGCGCGGCTCTTTTTCTTGGGACGTGTGGCCGAGTTGATGGCCGACAGGTCTATCTTGCCCACCACCTTCAGGCCCGGGGCCGCAGGGGTGGAACCGGGTGCGCGGAAAGGCTCGTTGCTCTCCGGAGCCTTGGCTTCGGGCGCGGGCGTTTCCTTGGCCGGAGCCTGTGCGGGCGCAGGCTTAGCTGCCGGCGCTTCCTCTTTCTTCGCGGGTTCGGGCTGCGCGGCGGTCTTGGGAACTTCAGGTTTCTTTTCTTCTTTCTTCACTTCGGGCTTAGGCTCTGTCACCTGTTTCGGAGTTTCGGGGACTCGTTGTTCCGTAACCTTGGGCGCGGGGCTCACCACTTCCTTCAACTCGGGCTTCGGAGCCACGGGGGCTTCCTCCGGCTTCTTCACTTCAGGTTTGGGTGTTTCTGGAGCCTTGGGTGCCTCGACAGAGGGCTTAGGCTCGGACATCTTCTCCTCGGTCCTGGCTTCGGCCTTTGGCTCGGGTTTGCCCGCTGGCACAGCAGCACGCTGAGACCCAAGATGGTCCAGGTCGATCTTTCTTTTTATCTTCAATCCGCCATGAGAAGCGCCCGCAGGCGTCTCGACACGCGAATTGCGCTTCTCCTCGCGCTTCTCCTCGCGGTCCTTCTTTTCCTCACGACGGGTGGTAAGGTATTGCTCGGCCTCGGCCTTCGCATCCTTGTCTTTACTGAACTCCTTGTACAGCAAGCTTACGGCATCGTCGTCGATACGGGCGTTCAGGCCCCCTTCCACTTCGATGTTGTGCTTCTTGAGATAATCAAGAGCCGTGCTTACCGCTACGTTCAGGTCTTTTGCTACTTTACTTATTTTCGTGCGCATTCTGCTGTGTTTGATTCTACTTAAAGAAGCTGTTAAACAACTTCACCTGCGGCTGATGTGCCGCGATGCTCTCATGTCCGCAGTCCACGGCCTGGGCCGTGTCCGTATCAGTCCTCGAACTCGGCGCGAAGCACGTTCATGACATGCTCCAGGGTGCTGTCCTCGAGGTCGGCGCGGTCCAGCTGCTCGCGCGGGGCGTTCAGCACGGCCTTGGCAGTGCCCAGACCCAGATTCTTCAGCGCCTCGATCACCCAGTCGTCGATTTCGTCGCGGAACTCGTCCAGATAAATGTCCTCTTCGCCATCCTCTATGTCGCGGTATACGTCTATGGCGTAACCGGTCAGCATCGTGGCCAGGCGGATGTTCAGGCCTCCCTTGCCTATGGCCAGGCTCACCTCTTCGGGACGCAGGAACACCTCGGCCTTCTTCTCCTCCTCGTCCAGACGGATGCTGGAAATCTTGGCGGGGCTAAGTGCGCGCTGGATGTACAGCTGCGGATTGGCCGTATAGCTGATCACGTCGATGTTCTCGTTGCGCAGTTCGCGCACGATGCCGTGGATACGGCTTCCCTTGATACCTACGCAGGCGCCTACGGGATCGATGCGGTCGTCATAACTTTCAACGGCTATCTTGGCGCGCTCGCCGGGCTTGCGCGCCACGCCCTTGATGGTGATCAGGCCGTCGTGAACCTCCGGAACCTCCTGCTCGAACAGTCGGCGCAGGAACCGCTCGTCGGTGCGGCTCACTATCACCTTGGGATTGCTGTTGGCATTATCCACGCGCTTCACCACCGAACGGACCATGTCGCCCTTGTGGAAGAAGTCGCCCGGAATCTGCTCCTCCTTCGGCATTATCAATTCGTTGTTCTCCTCGTCAAGCAGAAGCATCTCGCGCTTCCATATCTGGTGAACCTCGCCGGTGATCAGCTCACCTTCCAGATCCTTGAACTTGTTGTAAATGGCCTCCTTCTGAAGATCAAGCATCTTGGACTGAAGCGTCTGACGCAGATTCAGGATGGCACGGCGACCGAATTTCTCGAAGAATATCTGCTTGGTAACCTCCTCGCCTAACTCTGCTTCCGGGTCGATCTCACGGGCTTCGGTCAGGCCTATCTGCATGTCCTTATTCTCCACTGCACCGTCGGCAACCACCTCAAGATTCTGATAAATCTCGCAGTCGCCCTTGTCAGGATTCATGATCACGTCGAAGTTCTCGTCCGAACCGAACATCTTGCCCAGTACGTTACGGAACGATTCCTCCAATACCGATATCAAAGTGGTTTTGTCGATGTTCTTGATTTCCTTGAATTCCGCGAACTGGTCGACCATGTTCACTGTCTCTGCTTTCTTTGCCATAAGGCTTGGTTATATTTGTTTGCGGCGTCATTCCGATCCGCCCTTGCGGACACCATTGACACCGGTGGGTTTAAAATTTCAAATCTACTCTCACCATCTTCACGTCGCCGTATGCGAAGCGCTCTTTCCTGGCCACAAACACGGCGCGCTTGGCTCCTTCGGGCTTCTCCTTGACACTGTATTCCACTACGAATCCGGTGTCGTCGGCCTCCCGAAGCACTCCGTGCAGCTTACGTCCGTCCTGTGTCAGAACCTCCACGTCCTGACCCAGATTCTTGACATACTGGCGCTGAACCTTGAACGGACTTGTCAATCCGGCGGAACCTACTTCAAGCTCGTAGTCCTCGCCTTCCTCTTCGCGCGGAAACTCCGCGTCCACGCCCCGGGCAAGCTCGGTACAGAAGTCTATGTCCACTCCCTCGTCCGAATCTATCTCCACCACAAATCTGTCACCCGGTTCCTCGCGCACGTCTATCAGGTAATAGTCCGTATCCGCAAGCCGTTCGGTTATATAGCGCGTCAGTTCTTCTATCTTCATATTCAAGTGTCACAATATCTGATTGTCACATAAAAAACGAAGGAGACTGACGTCCCCTCCGGAATTCTTTTGCAAAGATAATACATTTCCATCCAAAATCACTCGTTTTCAGGTCTCCGGGAGGCTGTTTCGGGGATTTTAGACGAATATTTAACTTTATTTAACTTATCTTATATATTATTTACCAAATCCTCATCAAGACCTGCGCCTTCCTCTACCCATGCATCGATTATGGCCCGCGACAACGATCCCGGCAGCGGAAGTTCCGGCAGCGAATCGCGCCGGTACCAACCTCCGGAAGTCAACTCGCCGTCGGCAAAGCTTATCTCTCCCCCTGCATAGCGGGCTCGGAAACCCGTCATCAGCTGCGAGGGAAAAGGCCAGGACTGAGAACCGATATAACGGACATCTCTGATTTCAAGCGTGGTTTCTTCCTTCACTTCGCGTTCCACGCATTGCTCCAATGTCTCTCCGGGCTCTACGAATCCTGCCACCAACGCATACATCGGCCGCTTGAAATTCGCCGCATGTACCAGAAGGACCTCTTCATCGCTACCCGAACCTCGGGTCACCAGCACCACGATGGCAGGCGACAATCCGGGGAATATCTCCTTCCCGCAGCCTTTACACCGTACGCCGATACGCTGGAACCGCTCGGTCGGAGCTCCACAGAATCCGCAATAACGGTTGTGCTGCAAAAAGTATTCCCGTTCCTGCTCCCCGCTGGCCTCGCGCCATTCGTCCGGACTATATTTCCCGACTTCCTCTCTCCTTACCATTTCCTGTAACTTACCACTCATCACTCGTCACTCTGACCTCTGACTTACACCAGTTCTCCGTCCAGGTCCTTGATAAATCCCTGCATCGCGGGATTCTCCTCCATTACTTTCTTAAGAAATTCGGTGGGACGCAAGTATTCAGGGCCACTGTTCGACTTATCGATTTCCGCATGTATTGCCAGGAAATCGTTATGCAATTCCTGACGCAGGAAGTCCGTGAGCCGTCCCATACCGGCCTCGAATGCCTGAAGCTGGGCCGGATGCTGAACCAACACCCTGTATAGCAGAGACTCGTTCTGGTCGGGCACAGGCTTGGCACTACGCATCGCTTCGCACAGCATGAACTGATCGGGATGCTCGGCTATATATTTGCGCCATGCGTTCATGAAACCCTCCGGGGTCACGAATTCGCGCAGGCGTTCGCGCTTATACTCGGTCTGTGGCATGGCATTGAGCGAGATGGTGCCTCGGGCAGCACGTTTTGCCCCGGCATTCGGGTTTGCCGGAGCGCCATGCTTCTGGGTCTGCGATGCCTCCTGATGCCGGGGCTGCGAAATGGCAGACGGTTGAAACGCAGACGGCTGTTCGGCGCCCACAGACTTCTGTTCCGGTTTATGTTCCGGTGCCGCTGCACGGGCCTGTTGCGCCACCGGATCGCGCAAAGGCTGCTTCCGTGCAGGTCGGTCAAAAGGGGCCGGGGCCGGATTAAGCAGCTGACACAGACGTATCAATGTCAGTTCAATCAGAAACTGCTTGTTGGATGCGGTGCGGTACTGCATGTCGCACTCGTTCAGCAGCTCCATGGCCGAGTAATACCACGGCAACGGCAGTTGCGAGGCCTGCTCGGACAGACGTGTCGAAATGTCATCGGGCGTCTCAAGCAGCTCCTTGGTGCGCGGGTCGGCCGCCACCATCAGGTCGCGCACGTGCTGCGCCACGCTGTTGATGAAGAACAGCGAGTCGAAGCCCCTGTCGCGCACCTCGCCGTAAAGCAACAATGCTCCGGCCACGTCGCCGCGACGGAAGTCGTCTACCAGCTTGAAGAAATAGTCGTAATCCAGCACGTTCAGATTCTCCAGCACCGATTCGTAAGTGATGTTGCCCCCCGAACTGGAGGCTATCTGGTCGAAGATTGAAAGCGCGTCACGCATGGCTCCGTCGGCCTTGCGTGCTATCACGCCGAGAGCTCGAGGATCGGCCGTAATGCCCTCCTGGTCCGCCACATATTTAAGATGATCGGCGATGTCGTTGACCGTAATTCGCTTGAAGTCATATATCTGGCAACGGCTCAGGATGGTGGGTATCACCTTGTGCTTCTCGGTCGTGGCAAGGATGAACACGGCATACGACGGCGGTTCCTCCAGCGTCTTGAGGAAGGCATTGAACGCCTGCGACGAAAGCATGTGCACCTCGTCGATGATGAATATGCGGTACTTGCCAATCTGCGGCGGGATGGCTACCTGCTCGGAAATCTCGCGGATATTGTCAACGCTGTTGTTGGACGCCGCGTCAAGCTCCATCAGATTGTAGGAATTGCCGCGCTCTATTGCCTTGCACGACTCGCATTCGCCGCAAGCCTCGCCCTCGGGCGTAGGGTTCATGCAGTTCACCGTACGCGCGAAGATGCGCGCGCAGCTGGTCTTGCCCACGCCGCGCGGCCCGCAGAACAGGTACGCCTGCGCCAGGCGGCCCGTCTTTATGGAATTGCGCAACGTGTCCGTCAGTTCCTTCTGTCCCACTACGCTGCGGAACGTGGCCGGACGGTACTTACGCGCGCTTACTATATATTTATCACTCATAATTGTCTGCAAAATCGTCTGCAAATATATAAAATTTCCCTTTCTGAAACAATATTAAAAATACTGCGTTATGCAATTGAGGGTATCACCTGTTAATATTCATGCACATGAAAAGTATGTTATACACCCGCACCGGCGACACCGGCGAGACATCGCTGGTAGGAGGCCAGCGCGTAGCCAAGGATTCGCTGCGGCTGGAATCGTACGGCACCGTCGACGAACTGTCATCTCAGTTAGGCGTGGTCGCGGCCGCACAAGGCGTAAGCGACGAAGTCAAAGGCCAGCTGCAGCAGATACAGAACGAGCTGTTCAACATCGGCGGCTATCTTGCCACGGCACCCGGCGACGCGCAACCGCCCTGCCCGAGTCTGGAAGACGGCGCCATGATTCAGGACCTGGAGGGCTGGATAGATGCTTTGGACGAACAGACACCCAAGATACGCGCGTTCGTCCTTCCCGGCGGCCACCCCGCCGCCGCGCTGGCCCATGTGGCGCGCACCGTATGTCGCCGCGCCGAGAGGAATATCCTGGCGCTCAGCCGCAAGGAGTATGTGGACCCTGCCGTGATACGCTTCGTGAACCGGCTTTCAGACTATCTGTTCGCCGCCGCCCGCTACATAAACTTCACCAACGGCATGGCCGAAATCGTCTGGCAACAGAAACCGAAACAATAAATTACCATTCCGATTCGTTGACGGGAAAAAGATAAATACTAATACGCAAGCCAGGGACTTAAGCACTCCTCTGGATTTACGGGATTAGGGTTAGAATTGAAACTTTTAAAAACTTATAGATATGTACTGGACACTTGAACTGGCGTCGAAGCTTGAGGATGCACCCTGGCCCGCGACGAAAGAAGAACTGATAGACTATGCACTGCGCAGCGGCGCCCCGATGGAGGTGATCGAGAACCTGCAGGAGATCGAGGACGAAGGCGAGACCTACGAATCCATCGAAGAAATCTGGCCCGACTACCCCAGCAAAGACGACTTCTTCTTCAACGAAGAGGAATATTAAGCCAAATTTAGCCGATTGTATCGGGTTAAATATTTAATTTACAGACGATTGGTAAAGATGAAATAAACTTACCAATCGTCTTTTTATGGTATTTTATCGCAAAATAAACTTACCTATTTTCAAACAATTATGTTTTGATAAATTTGTTAACTTGCCTATTTTTTATTAAATTTGCTCCATATTCCAACCTTGGTGAGTATTAAAATAAGAAATTTTTAACGACAATAGAATATGGGCAGACAAAAGAGACCTTTCCCGCTTGGACGATTCCGGCTTCGTTATCCAAAGAACTACGACAAGTCGAAGCTATACCCGATAGAGATTGTGTATATCTTCGGAGGGAGAACGATAAAACGCAATATGAATATATCGGTCACGGTAGATGACTGGAATCCGAAAGGGAACAATGGGCGCGGTGAGATTCGCGCGACTTTCCCGGACAGTGTCCGTTTTAACAAACTGTTGTTGACAAAGGTCAATAATGTGGATGCTGGGCTCAATGAGTATAATCAGAAATTTCCCGGACAGGTAAATGAAGATGTCATTGCATCGTATCTTGATGACAACCCTTTGACCCGACGCGACAGGGGCGAGGATTTCATAGCTTTCGCTGAGAAACGGCTTGCCATTGAATACGATCTCAATAAGATTGGCTACAGCCGTTTTAAGAATGGCAAGAGTGCTATGACAATTTTCCGACAGTTTCTTGTGGCAACGGGTAAGGGAACATACCGTGAAGACTCAATTTATGTAGGCGAGATTTCGGTAGAGTTGATTGATAAATATATAAGGTGGCGCAGGGCATTCAAGAATAATACCGACCAGACTATCAACCACGCGCTTACTCCTATATTGAAAGCTTGCGACAGTGCCTGCACTGCCGGATACATCGACCGCGAGGTCAATGCAGAGATACAGGATATGCGTATTCAAGAGAAGGCTTCGCTTGAGGCAGAGGGCGAAAAGGAATTTGACGGCAATTATCTAACTAAGGATCAACTTAGGCAACTCGTGGAGTTCTATGAGAAAGACAAAGAGCCGAGACGCAAGGAATTCATTGAAATGTTTCTATTCGCTTTCCATGCCTGTGGTCTCCGCATAGTGGATGTAATGACATTGCAATGGGGGCACATTGATTTTGATAAGAAGGAGCTGAATAAAGTGCTGGTCAAGACCAATCATCGACATAAAATTCCCTTGACAGAACCGGCCATACGCATCCTTAAAAAGTGGCAGCACATGGGACGTCGAAAGAAATATGTGTTCGACCTTGTGAAAGACGAACTGAGCCTTAACGATGCTGAGTCTCTTTACAAAGCACGTAATAATGCGACCAAGTGTGTCAATCAGGCCTTGAATGTAATCGGCCTGAAATTGGATTTGCCGTTCACCTTATCTTTCCACTCCTCCAGGCACACCTTCGCTGTCCTTGCCCTTAACGACGGATTAAGCATGACCGTCATAAGCCGCTTGCTCGGCCACGGCAGCACTGACGTGACTGAAAAGGTCTATGCCAAGTTCCTTCCTCAGACTCTCACTGCAGAAGTCGAACGCCTTCACTACTCTTTCCTTCCGGAAGAATTTTGATTTTCTAAGAAGAAAGAGGGTTGCGCTTCATGGCTTGCCGCAAGCATTGCAATGGGGAATACGACTTTGGAGTGTTCCCAACCCCGCACGGCAAGGACATTTCGTGGTAACGACTGAGTTACCCGAAATCCGAACGGTAACTGTTCGGACACCTTGCTGTGCATTTATGTGCACCATACTATAATGCATATCTGCTGAAAGAGTGAACGAAAGGAATCGATAGTTGACAAATACCATCCATGTGGGCAAAATATGCCTTCTCAATGCGATATCAAAACGATATTTCGCGATACATGTACAACCTAACGCTATATCTGGCGAAAAATATTTGGTAGAAGCGAAAGATTTTGTCTTACTTTGCAGCGTCAATGACAGGGAGCAACTCCGACGGGAGAGTTCCTATGAACAAGTCTTCGACACGAGAATTCTCTTGATAATACTATGGGTTTGGCGGTGAAGTTCTGATTGGTCAACCAATCAGTTGCCTGACACATCGCCAACCCATACCTGATTTGCAGCGCATTATGCGTGGCTGGTAAATGTTACCGAATCTCCGACCTTTGATTGCAACCATCGCGTAATAAGTAGTGGCTTGCCAATCACCTGCGTAGTCGGTTGAGCAATTACAATCTCAACTTCTCAATTAGGCACCTGATTAAGCGATTGATTGAGGTTCTGATTAGTCAGGGCCTCAGCTAACCAATCAATCACAATCCCAACTAATCAGGGAACCAATTGCCTAATTTCTTGAAAAGGTAAGCGATTGCATCATTACTCAATCGACTGCGAAACCGGTCATCCGATTAAGCAACTTTAGTTTCACCTTTCAACCCTCAAAAGATGAACAGCATCGAAGCACTCCTCCACAAGATTCTGCACCTTGTGGAGATCCAGCACACACATTTCCTCCCGGATAAATTAAATAACGACAAAGACCGAATATATGACAACAAGTCCCTAATGGCTATATTGGGCATCAAGGATAAATACCTGAAGCGTCTCCGCGACAACGGTCTCCTCGGCTACTCCCGTCACGGTGACAAATACTGGTACACCCAATCCGACATCGACCGCTTCCTCTCCCGCTGCCACTACGATGACTTCGCAAACAAAAATCCCTCCAAATAGGATAATGGAGACTTGCGATGGAGACTTCGCAAAAGTTCTTTAACAATTTTTTGACCTCTCAGAGGAGTAAAATCCAAGATTTTTTGTATCTTTGCGTCTTGATAGACGCATCTGACGATGATAAGACCAACAGATAAATAGTAACATATTAAAGTATAGCAACAAGGCTTTCGTGGAGTTCGTGGGCTTGGTCGCCTATCAAAACTATACGAAAGCCTTTTGTTATACATTGACCACGTACTATGGTAGGTGTCTTAAATATAGAATTAGAAACATAAATAAAGCTGCGATGAGAACGCATAAATATTGTCCACATTGTTATCGCCAATTGAAGAGGACGCGCTTACGAAAAGTGGGTTACTCTTTTGAGTGCATTTATTGCGATGAAGACTTTTTCCGCATAGAAGTGCTTTCGACCAAAAGAATAAAGTGCGTTTCAAGATTCGTTTAATTGAAATACAATTTTAGTAAAAGATCAATAAACTGTTTCTCATCCTATAATATGTCCAAAAAGAATCAATCAAATAGATTAACACGCCAACAGAAATCATCTAAGGGGGTCGTGGGGATTTTTGGAAGCGAAGCCAAGCTACATGATATGACTGTAGGACAACTATCTCATATTGTTAAGCAGGTTCTTGAAAATAAATTTCCTAAATTAGAATTTAGATATCGTGATAGCATTAAGAAAGAAGAAATAAACGAAGCTCTCCAAAACATCGATTCTGAGCTTGGTCAAACCTTATTTGTATCTAATGCTAGCATTATTCCAGATGGTGGAATAATAGAGGTCAAGGATGATTATGGATATTGGAGAGTAGTATTAGTATCAGAAGCAAAACATCAAGGGAAGGATATAGAAAACATAAGAAAAGGAAAACTCGTTGGTAAGAATAATAACCAAGACTTAATGGCAGCAGGAAATGCTATTGAACGCTCTCATAAAAATATTTCTGAAATAGCAAATCTTATGTTAGGAGAGAATCATTTCCCATACGTCTTATTCTTGGAAGGATCAAACTTTTTAACGGAGACAATTAATATTACACGACCGGATGGGAGAATTGTAGTTCTTGAATATAATTCTGGAATGCTGAACCGATTGGATCGTTTAACCGCAGCCAATTATGGGATGCCTATTAACACTAACTTATGCAGGAATAAGTTTGTATCTCATCAGGACAAAATGATAATGCTTCAAGCCGCATCCATATATACCCAAGGAAACGGAGAACGATGGAATAGAAATGGCATGCTTAAAATTATGGAAGAAATAGCAACCACTTCTCTTCAAGTTTTAGGCAGTGACTTATTCGTACAACTTTCTAAAGAGAATTGAAAATGGCTCGTAATACAAACAATTCGATTCTTCATAAAGCAAAGGAGTCCAAGAGTGATGAATTCTATACGCAATACTGTGATATAGAAAGTGAACTCATGCATTATACTAATCAATTTAAAGGTAAAATTGTATACTGCAACTGCGATAATCCTCTAAAAAGTAATTTTTTTAGATTCTTTGTCAAAAATTTCCACGTCTTAGGATTAAAAAAATTGATTTCGGCTTGTTATCAAAAATCGGATAACCCCATATTCGATATGGAACAATCCAAAGGATATTATGTTGTATACGAAGGCCAAACCTATGAAAAATTTGAAGAGATTTATAACAATATCCGTTACTTTCAAGGAGATGGTGATTTTAGAAGTACCGAAAGTAAAAAAATCCTTATGGATTGTGATGTTGTTGTGACCAATCCTCCTTTTTCTCTTTTCAGAGAATTTGTGGCCACGATAATGCGGTGCCAAAAGGAATTTCTTATTATAGGAAATATCAATGCAATAACCTACAAAGAAATTTTTGAATTAATTCAAAACAACAAAATATGGTTAGGACATAATCTAGGAAGGGGCATTTCTGGATTTATAGTACCAGACCATTATGAACTTTATGGAACTGAGGCAAGAATAAATGAGAATGGGGAACGGATAGTTTCATCGAACAATTGCCTTTGGCTAACAAATTTAGAATCCCCATTAAGGAATGAATTTATTCGTTTAACAAAGGTTTATAAAGGAAACGAATCTGAATATCCAGTATTTGATAACTACGATGCCATTAATGTAAATCGAACTCAGGATATACCGATGGATTTCACAGGTGCTATGGGAGTGCCAATTACCTTCCTGCATAAATATAATCCAAAACAATTTGAGATAATCAAATTTAGAAAAGGGAACGATGGCAAAGATTTGTCAATCGGAGGGAAATGCCCCTATTTTAGAATATTGATAAGGAATCTTCAACTTCCCTTATCCGATTCTAAAGTCCAAGACATAACTTATGCACGACATGATGTTAAGAAAAACAAGCCGCAATCTTCAATAGGTGATGTTATACAATTATCATTGTTTTAGGCCTATGATTACGGATAAAAACAGAATCTTCATTCCATACGTTGTGAAAATAAATGTTATTGGTTACATACGGGTATCTGTCGAGAACTGGTATTTCATTAATAACTGATTTAAGAGAATAGATTTAGTATGAATAAAACAGCAAAAATACCATTAGAGAGATTGAGGAGTTATTCTTCTATCTTTTCACGGTCTGTGTTTTTTGACATACTGGAATTTGGAGACTATTCTCGAATTAATTGGCTGTTAGAGAATGATGAATACACCCGAAGTTTCAGTACTTATTCGGATTACCTCATACATCTATATTCGCTGTTAAAAAAAGAATATAGGTGCGAGTATTTCTTCAAAAATGAGATCATATCTAAATACATAATAAAAAAGCTTGGAACTCGTGATTCTATAATTTTTAATGAATTCAGAGTTGGTGAATCTATAGCTGATTTGGCAATGATGAATGGAGAAAGTAAAGCCTTTGAGATAAAAACGGAGTATGATTCTCCAAGACGGCTTTTAAAACAATTGGATGACTATCACCATATTTTTAATAAGGTGTATCTAGTAACTTACTTTGATCAATTAGGACAGTATTTAGATATTATACCTGATTATATTGGAATTCTGGTGATGAGGATTCATCGTAATCAAGTCTCTATTAAGACTTATCGAGAGGCCATGTATTGTATGGAATTAGATTGTGATATGCTGATTCGATGTTTGAGAATATCAGAATATAAAAACATTGTTCAAACCTATTACAATTCACTTCCGTCAGGAAATAGCGATTTGTACGTTAGTTGCTTAGAGGCAATTAGAGGGATTCCTAAGTCAGTATTAAATAATCTTTTTTTAGAAGAAATAAAGAAGAGAAAATCATTAACTCAGGCACTGTCAGATATACCAATTGAATTCAGACAGATGTGTTTAAGTCTTAATCTTTCACTGAAGAAGACGAAGAAACTTTTAAACAATTTGAACAACCCCATAAATCTCCAACCAATATGTATCTCCCGTATTTAAGAGGTAAACAATTTGAATTGTTAGCTCTAAGGACGTTTTCAGAATCTAATCCAAGATGCGGAAGCATCTTGCCGATTATAGAACCTGTTAAAAGAAATGTAAAGGCACTGGAACAGGCTATGAGTGTGATGTTTGAAAACCAACAGAAATTTGCGATTATACTTAATCCCTCCGACGGAGATTTTAAGCATAATATCAACAATGACATTATGGCAATGAGCTCATCTCTAAAATCAAATGGAGGGTGGTTGGCATCGTATGTATATCAAACACATCTGCAGTCTGCTGGAGAAAAGATATTAGACCATGCAAGAAACAATAATCTGTCCGGAATAATGGTGATTTTTAATCAAAGCATAGATTTTGAGAATCCAGATGTTATGAATTTGTTACAAAATGATATTATCCAATATACGGTAATATCCAATGGCTCTCGTTCAACTCGCGCAAGACTTAGAAGGTTGGGCAAACATGTTATTTCTCTGGAAGATCAATTTAAAACTCGTCCCAAAAATGCTGATTATGCAAATTCCAATGATGAGTTTTTCAGTGACGATTTCGCTTTTTATCAAGACGATAATCTTTGGGGCTATAGCGATTATACAATTCTTGGAAAAGACTTTATAGAAGGTGGAATGTTGCCATATGCAATAGCCATTCATTTAACATATAAGAAAAGTAATCAGGAAATAAATGTACATCATTTTGTTTCCGATAGCAATTTCGACCAATCGAATATTAAGGGTAAGTTTATCGAAGCTGCTCAAAAGATTGCCCCATTTTTTGAGGTAAATGGATTGAATAAAACATGTGCCGTTGAAGAACTCATTGAGAAGGCTAAATCTTACGATGGGTATCCTGGTTTAGGATATCTAAAGAAGTTGTCAATACTTAACCATCTTGAACTGATTAATAAATTATCTCAGTAATTTATCATATGAATCTTTGCGAAAATTGCTTCAATGATGAAGAAATCCAGACGAGTATTCGGAATTATAATCAAAAAGGCGATTGTGAACTGTGCGGGGCTCATAATTCATACATAATAGACATTGACGAGTTCGATGACTTTTTCAATGAGATATTAAATCTTTTTGAAATAAATGAGAATGGAGTGGACATCGTTGCTTTTATCCAAAGTGAATGGGATTTGTTCTCAAACTCCAATTTCGCAAACCAAATATTAAAATATTTCATCGAAAAACACAGGATCTCTTATACCTTAAATGACAAAGTCGCATACATAAATGAAATTCATAAATACACAGCCCAGTGGACAGAATTGAAACATGAAATTCGTGTTAAAACGCGGTTTTATTCATCGTTAATGGCTTATTTTGATGAAAATGGATCTCTTCTTAAATCTAATATGACTTTAGAGATGGGCTCCCAATTTTACAGAGCGAGAATAATACCTGCTGGCAAGTCATACTTAACAAAAAAAGATATGGGCTGTCCTCCAGCAGAAAAAGCTACTTCAGGTAGGGCCAATCCAATAGGAATACCCTACCTATATTTATGCAAATTACCTGAAACCACTTTATATGAAACGAGGTCTGTATATCTCGATAAAGTAACAATTGGGACATTTCGCCTTGTAAAAAATCTTGATATATTAGATTTCACTGCGTCAACAAGTTTGTTTCTAGCATTCAATGAAGATGTGGAACTCCGAGAAGCAATTGCGCAGCATCTATTAAGGCAACAAATAAGCAAAGACTTGTCTAAACCTTTGAGACGTTATGATACGGAATTGGAATATGTTCCCACCCAATCTGTGTGTGAATATTGCAAGCTCAAAGATATAGATGGTATTATATTTAGAAGCTCGTTACACAAAGATGGATTAAACTTAGTGCTATTTGATGCAAATAGCGCAGAATGTATTAAGGTGAAAACAGTAGAAGTTGACAAAGTTGAAATCGCTTACAAATAGGATTGTCTTTCATCGCCTTTCATCACCAAATAAACTTGCCTATTCGTGGGTTTGTAAGCGTAAATTATTGCAATAATGGAATTGTTAATTTCTTCAACGAGGAAGAGTATTAAGACTCAATTTACACATAATATACTGACTACCAGTCATATAAACAATTAGAATTTGTTTGTATGGCTGATATTTTTATGCTTAATTATGGTGTTTTATCGCCTCAGATGGTAAAATTTGTTTGTATTTGGGCAGCAAAATCTACTATTGTTTGTATATAATCCAATCCAGAATCTGTTAGTGGGAATATAGATTGTTCAAGCGAGATTTTTTAAATAACCTTTTGCAGTGTCACAAAAATACCGTAATTTTGTGACAATAAATTGTGACAACAATGAATGTCTCTGATAATGCAGTACGCGAAAGAATTTTGGGTCTTGAACGAGGTGCGATTTTCTTTCCTTCAAATTTTGATGATATTGCCACAGACACGGCAATTCGTCAAACGCTGAGTCGTATGGTTAAACGAGGTGAAATAATCAGAGTGAGCCACGGTATTTATTGTTATCCGCGTTCAAATCCTGCGCTTGGACTTGATATTATTCCACCCTCAGCAGAATATATTGCGCAGAGAGTCGCTGAACGCGATAAAGTAAAAATAATTCCCACGGGAGACCAGGCCCTTAATCAACTTGGACTATCTACACAGGTGCCTGGTAATGCTGTCTATATAACCAATGGAGCAAGAAAAAAAATCAGTCTGGACAAAGGACGAAGCATTGTGTTCAGGGAAAGCAACGAGTTTCGATTGTTTGATTTCAAATCCAAAGTGATGATGCTTGCTGTATCAGCCATGCGCAGTATAGGGGATGATAAGATTACTGATGACATTCTGTCAGCCATAAGAAAGATTGTCAGAAATGTATCCCCGGAAATGTATGAGCACGACATAAGGCTTGCGCCGGCGTGGGTAAGAAAAAAACTTGAGGAATAATATGATTTTTACAGATTTGACGGATAATGACCGTCGGGATATTATAGACTACGTAAGTGGAAAAACGGGATTTCTACGAAACGTAGTAGAAAAGGACTGGTGGGTTACATCTGTTCTAAGAGCAATATTCTCATTGCCCTACGCTGACAATGTATCTTTCAAAGGCGGTACAAATCTCAGCAAATGCTGGGGGTTGATTCAACGTATGTCAGAAGACATAGATATAGGTATTAGCCGAGAATTTCTGGGATTTGGCGGAGAACTCTCCAAGAACCAGATTAGCGACAAACTGCGCAGAGCGTCATGCTCCTTTGTTAGAAACATCATGAGGAATGATGTTGAAAACGCACTTGTCGCTCAAGGGATATCGCCGGATGCAATAATTGTGACGGTTCAGGAAACGAAGGTAAGCACCGTTGATCCCCAGACCATTTATGTAGCATATAAATCCTTGTATGAAGGAAACAGATATATCTTACCGCAGGTCAAGATTGAGGTCAGCGGTCGTTCGATGACTGAGCCGGTATCCAAGGTATCTGTGCGCTCATATATCTCTGAAAACCTACCCAAACTTACGTTCCAGGACAATCCTGTTGAAGTCAACGCTGTAATACCCCAGCGCACTTTCTTGGAAAAACTCTTTCTGCTTCACGAAGAATTCTCCAAACCAGATTCTGAGATAAGGGTTGAACGAATGTCTCGACATCTCTATGATGTGTATAATATTATGCAGACTTAAATTGCCGATGAAGCTCTGGCGGATGATAACCTATATGATTCTGTAATTGAACATCGACGCAAATTCATCGGTCTTAAAGGATTCGATTATGACTCTCTTAAAAAAGGGACACTTAAAATAGCGCCCACAGGAGAGATTAGAGCAAAATGGGAAACTGACTATAAAAATACAGTAGCGAATATGATAATGGGTGAAGCCCCGTACTTTGAAGATATCATGCTTGCTCTTGAGGACCTTAACAACCGAATTAACAAATCATAATTACTTTAGACATTCAGCTTTATGAAAATTGACAAAAAGACCTTAATCTGTGGTATACCCATAATTAAAATCCGAGAGTTCATGAAGAGATATAGGACGCCGGAGTCGTTTTCTCTTCAAACTATTATGGAATATTTTGAGTTGACGGCACCTTCAGGGACTTCCTTATTGAACGAATTATTAAACTCGGGATATGCGGAATGTATAAACACTGATAAATATAAAGTCACCATTAAAGGGAATGCTCTGGCACAGGTTAAATTTGTAAAAAGGATGGATAAAGCCAAGGCTGATAAAGTCTTTAACGAATTTATGAAACGTGTATCAGAAATTAACGAGGATGAGAGTTCCATATATCGCGTTTCAAAATTATGTCTCTTTGGCAGCTATCTTAATCCAGAAGCCGAGGACTATGGAGACATTGATATAGCCTATGAACTTGAGCATAAAATTAGTGATGACAAGAGATTCTCAGAAGCATCTCAGAGAATCATAGCCAATGCAAAAGCGGATGGGAAAGTCTTTTCTTCGATCTTAGACGAGATTTGCTATCCTGAAGACTTAGTGTTACGTTACCTTAAAAATCGAAGTCCATACATAAGTTTGCACCGTATTAAGGATATCGAAACTTTATCTGCTCAACACAAACAAATATATCCTTAAGAAAGAGTCTCTATAATAGAGACATTTTTGCTCCTCATATCTTTTAGGATGCAATAAAAATGATATGGAATATGTTTGTATAGGAATATTCCTGAATGGCGTTTTAAGGCCTCAAATGGCGAAATATGTTTGTATTTAGGTCGGTGAGTAAGGGTTAAATAATTGAAAGGCAGTGTTAAAACTGTTCTTCAACGAGGAGGAGTATTAAACGACGATAATTAAATAACAATCTGATAATCAATGGACAGGCAAAGAATAATTTGTTTGTCCATTGTTGTTTCAAGCCTTGAAATATAGCAATATATTATTACTATTCTCAATTTTCTTTGCCAGAAGTAGGTATTTTCTTGTCCAAATTTCACTACATAAAAATATCCTCCGTGATATCGTCTTCCCTATAGAAAAAATCGGGTCAAGCCGAAATCCCGGTGCATTTGTTAAAACTGGGAGAATGAAGTGTTAAAAAATCAGGCGTATAGCTTGACTAGGCGGAAGATGAAGAAATCACGGTCTCTTACACCCCGCATCTGTAAACGGAAGATTTTGACTTTGGAGTTGAATGCCTCGGCAGAGGCGTGGGTTGCTCGCCGACGAAAGTAGTTGAGGATTGTCGGAGCATGATTTTTGAATGTCTTGATCACAGAGCGGAAGTTGCTGTTGGCCAGTCCCATCACCTTTTCATACCACTTATTCATTTTCCCCATGGCTTTTGTCGGGGAAATTTTCAGGTTGAATATGCTGCGAAGTTCCATCGCAAGACGGTAGGCGTCTTTCAGTATCGGATAGTGTCTGAACATGATGTTTGCGCGATGACGCTGCATGTCAGTCCATTTGTTGTGCGCCATCATCAGGGTGTGCTTGCTGCGTGCAAGTATCTGGCGCATGGTCTCGCCGTTGGAGTATGTCACCGGAGTCTCTGACTTGTCGCGGGCATTGTCCTCGGCTATAAGCTGCCTGCGGATGTCGACACGGATTTCATCTACAGCCTCGTTGTAAACCTGCTGCACGTGGAAACGGTCGTTTACCACATGAGCGTTGTAGAAAACCTCGGCGGCGATGAGCATCATTGACGGCGACAGATCACATGTTACCTCCCTGACCTTTCTTCTCAGGGATTTACCCATCGCTCCAATGAGTGTGGAAATAATGTCGTCGCTTTTCGTGCCCGGGATTGCAGAGGCAACGGTACCCCTGCCGCCATGGCCGTCCTTGTTGGTGAGGAATGTCCACACCTCGCCGTTGCTCAGACAGGTTTCGTCAAGGCTCATGTACGGCCCGATGTTGGCGGCATTGAAATAAAACCCGCAACCGAGTTCGGTCTCGCACCATTGGGAGTATCCGCTCAATTTATTACGGTACATGTCAGCAAAATACTTGCCGTTGACACAGTACATCCGCGCTATGTGCTTAATCGACAGGGCTGTCGTCTCCACCTTCGTCTTTTAAAAAAGCCACGAACTCGGCACTGAGTCGTGTCCCTTCCTCGTTGGGAAGTTCAAGGTTGTAGGAGAATATCTCGTTTGTTTTCTTGTCCCACCATTTGTTTTTACGCATGTGCAGATAAACGGGCCTGCCACGCATGGGATAGTCCTGTATCGTTACGTAATCCGTGTATCCACGGGCCACTATGTTGGGATTGAGGTAATCCTCGTCCGACAGCTTCTTCTTCTCATCAAGCCATATATCGTATGACTGGTCTGTCTTTTCAAAACCAACCATCTCAAAGAGCTCATCCAAGCCTTCAGGTAAAAACTGCCAAAATGCATCACTGGTCTTCATAATGCAAATTTAACACTTTTCCCTAAATCCATGCACCGGGATTTCGGCTTGTGCAAAAAAATCCTCCAAGCCCCCCGCCGATAATTAACAGTCCAGCCCCACCGCAGACCATCCATGAAAAACTTTCTGAACTCCATGTTCAAATTGAAACCCATGCAGGAGCACTCCAGCGCATCTACGATAACAAGTCCCTCATGTCTCTTCTTGGAGTCAAAGATCACTACCTGAAACGTCTCCGCGACAATGGTTTCCTCGGCTACTCCCGTCACGGCGACAAATACTGGTACACGCAAGCCGATGTCGACCGCTTCCTCAACCGATGCCACTTCACACCATTATGGAAATAAAGCATAAAAGAACCATCTGCACTATAGTATTGAGGGTGCATGACCTTGAGTGTTTACAAGTCAGGCATCTTTTATACTCTAAAACATCTAAAGAGATTTGTTATTTATGTCAAGAAATACTAAATTTGTATTTTAGTTAACATATTGATAAATGAATGAAGATAAGATCTCTTTATTCATCATAATGATTTATTCATCATAATGATCGCAAAAATGGGAAATATAGAAATCAAGAATAAAATTAAAGATGTCCTTGATAAGCTTGACAATATGGCCTATGGAGTTGAAAACCATAATAAAACTTTACCACCGAATGTATGTCATTATAAATTATTAATAAATCAACTAATGGGCTACTTGCTTCAAATTTAAAATGATAATATTATTGACCTGTCTCTTATACACATCTCCGAGCCCACGAGACTA
>ERZ1026968.265-NODE-265-length-25094-cov-9.520308_pt1 | contig 25094 bp, 26 predicted proteins | sample MGYA00519295_ERZ1026968 | MGnify/ENA primary metagenome ERZ1026968 (study PRJEB26926, sample SAMN06164480) | human gut metagenome | biome: ENVO:00009003; feature: ENVO:2100002; material: ENVO:00002003 | host: Homo sapiens | place: USA | collected 2012 ...
GTGATCTCTTCCGCATTCGCATTTCCCTATGTATTTTTCGCAATCCATTATCATAGCAATTACCTCTGAATAAAAAATCTGGTTTAACTCAAAGCTAACGAAATAACGGGAGAAGCAGCGAGCACTTCTCCCGTTTCCTGATCAGATCATATATTTTCTTATGGCCTCGCCGACCGTGTCGGGGTCGATGGTGACGCTTATTACAAATTCAATATTTTCTCTCTCGGAGAAGGCTTCGAGCCAATCGAGGAATTCGCCGAAGAGGACGGGATCCTTATTGCTCACAATCTTGTAGAAGTTATCCACAAAAACATGGGTGATATCGTAGTTGCCGGAATGCAGGCCGCAGATAAAGCCCTTGATGAACTCATAGGAGCCTATATCGTATGATCCGGCCTCGATAAGACGTGCCTGATAAGGGATATCGAAGGTGAGCTTCTTCTCCTTTTCGATGCATACGACATCGCCGTTTTCCATTGCAACTGCCTCGCGAACGAGGTCGACTAAACGCTTGGTCTTTCCGGAACCCTTCAGACCCATAATTAACTTAACCATTTCGACCACTCTCCTTGCATTTATAATGTTAATCCTATTAAAAACAGATTACCATTTTTCCGCATACAAAGCAAGTGCAAATATGTGAAATTAGTATTAAAAATAGCAGCGTCACAACCGTTTTCGATTTGAATGTTTTTTTGTTCGCCGCTTGCGCGGCAGCCGCCCAAAGCTGCAATTTCACAGTTCAGCTGACGCAAAGCAGCAAAAAACCGCCATTTCAGCGTAAAGGGCGGTTTTTCTATGCTGTCATGTGCAGGGCTTTCCGAGCATCCTGAACATATTTTTTTTGTACGCCTCAACGCCGGGCTGGTCAAAGGGATTGACGCCGGACATATATCCCGAGATCGCGCACGCAAGCTCGAAAAAGCAGACCAGGGCGGCAAAGCCGGCCTCGTCCCTTGCGGGAACGGAAACGTTGATGTTGGGAACGCCGCCGGCGATGTGAGCGGCCTTGACGGCCTCGGAGGCGGTGCGGCAGATATCGAACAGCTCCTTGCCGGCGAGGTAGTTGAGCCCGTCGGGATCGCCCATCTCAAACGGGACCGTATATCCCCTCGCGGGAGCCTCGAAGCTGACAATGGTCTCCATCAGCGTACGCGGGCCGTCTTGAATGTACTGCCCCATCGAATGCAGGTCGGCGGTGAATTCAACGGAGGCGGGGTATATGCCGATGCCGTTTTTGCCCTCGCTCTCGCCGTAAAGCTGCTTCCACCACTCCGCCATGAATCGGAAGGAGGGCTCGTAGCAGCCGAGTATCTCGATACTGCGGCAGTTTCTGTACATATGCTGCCTCGCTGCGGCATACTGCCACGCGGGATTTTCGGGGGAGCGCAGGTCAAGAGCCTTGAACTCTTCGATCGCGCAGCCGATAACGGTCTTTACGTCTATGCCGGCCACCGCCATAGGCAAAAGTCCCACCGCGGAAAGCACGCTGTATCTTCCGCCGACGTCGTCGGGTACGACGAAGCACTCCCAGCCTTCGGCGTCTGCGAGCGATTTGAGTACGCCGCGCTGCGCGTCGGTGGTGGCGAAAATGTGCTTTTTGGCGGCGCTGCCGTATTTATCCTTGAGAAGCTTTCGGAAAATGCGGAAGGCGAGCGCCGGCTCAAGCGTGGTGCCGGATTTTGAGATAACGTTAACGTCAAAGTCCATGTCCCCAAGCTGAATGAGAATATCGTTCAGGGCGTCGGGAGAAAGGCCGTTGCCGACAAAAAATATTTTGGGGTCATCAGCCGCAGGAACAGGACGTAAAAGCTCTATAGCTCCGCGGGCACCGAGATAGGAGCCGCCGATGCCGATGACTACTAAGGCCTTCGAGCGGCTGCGTATGCGCTGTGCGGCGCTCAAAATGGTCTTCAGCTCGCCGTCCTTGATGCGCTGGGGAAGCTGCAGCCAGCCGGTAAAATCGCTGCCCGCGCCGGTGCCGTCGGCCAAAGTCCTGTGAGCCTCCGCAGCAGCGGCAAAATCCAGCTCCGCAGGGTCAAAAAAGGCGGAAGTTCCGGATAAATCAAGCTTAACCATAGTTATCCTCCGTATACAGGTTTGTATAATCCGATATTATACTACCGCACAATGAAAAAGCAAGGATAATTTGACGAGGTGGGGGAAATGGAACGCTGATTCTATAGAAATTGCGATGAAGTGGCGGATCACCCCAGACCTACGAAGCCCTTAAAGAGCTGGAGCAGGATACCTCCGAGGTTCGCGCCTTCCACGGAGCTTCCTGCCAGAAGGGGGACCTCGCGGAACGCTTGGCCGTTTAACATGACCTTCAGCGTGCCTATACGCTGTCCCTCGGTCACGGGCGCGGCGACCGATTCCGGCAGATCCAGCGAATAGCTTATCTCACCGGCACCGTTTTTCGCTATGAGTGCCGCCTCCGGCCCGTCGTACACAGGCTGGACGGAGTCTGCGCTGCCGAGCGTGACGGACACCGGAGGCAGAACATCGGGATTGCGCAGCGGGCACAGCTTATAGTTTGCAAAACCGTAGTTGAGAAGCGCCTTTGCGTCATCGTTTCTTGCTTCGATAGTCTCGCCGTGCATGATGACGGCTATAAACTCTACGCCGTCGCGCTCGGCGGTGGCGGAAAGGCAGTACATCGCCTCGTCCGTGAAGCCGGTCTTGAGCCCGGTGCAGCCCTCGTAGTAGTACACGAGCTTATTGGTGTTTGAAAGCCCGAATTCGCCGTTTCGTATGGAATCCATCCAGATGGTCGTGTAATCCTTAATAAGCTCATGCCGGATAAGCTCGCGGCTCATGACGGAGATATCGTAGGCGCTGGAGTAGTGCTCGGGATCTTCAAAAAGTCCGGTGCAGTTGCAAAAATGCGTATCCTTGAGACCCAACTGCGCCGCGCGCTCGTTCATCTTCTGAACGAACACCTGCTCGGAGCCGCACAGATGCTCCGCCATGGCGACGGCGCAGTCGTTGGCCGATACCACGGCTATGCATTTGAGCATCTCGTGGACGCTCATTTTTTCACCCTCCTCGAGAAAGACGCAGCTCCCCCCGAAGGAGGCGGCTCGCGCAGAGGCTATGACCGTGTCCTCAAGGCTCAGTTCACCGCGGTCTATGGCCTCAATTATAAGAAGAAGGGTCATGACCTTGGTGACGCTGGCGGGCGGAATGCGCTCGTGAGAATTTTTCTCGTAGATCACCTCGCCGGTGGATTTCTCAGTCAGGATCGCGGAAGGCGCGGAAATAGCTATTGCATCGTCGCTTAGTGTCTCGATCGCATATGCCGGCGCAGAAAGCAGCAGCGCGGCCATAACAGTGCAGACTAATCTTTTCATGGCTTATCCCTCCAATTAGTTAAGCATAAGGCGAGCATCCGAACACGCCTCTGCAAAGCATTTTTTGCCCTTTATCTTCGTTACCGTCCTTGAAATACGCCAGTATTCCTGCGTTCTCTGCCTTGATAAAGGACAAAAACTCAATTGCAGAGGTCAGGGATTTTTAAGCGAGATAGCGTTGGTGCAGTCAAGGCTTCGCGATTGAGGAAGGCTTTGTGCCTTGTGATTGAGCGAAACGCGGCCTGCGTCTATGATATCCGCTTAAAAACGGGTTCGTATGTTCGCCTTATGCTTAAGCATAGGGGAGTAGAACCCCTGCCGCTTGACGGCGGCTATTTCCGGCGCTTTTCCCCTTTTCGCCTTGATGGGCGGCAGCCTAACTGCGTCTCAAAAAAAGAAAAAATTACCCGAAAATTTCTCTGCGTCAGGTGCTTCACAGTTTTTAAGCAGAGATTTTTTGTTCTCGCAAAGGGCAAAGCCGCAGGGAATACTGACGTATTTTTAAGGCTTTTCACGAAGCGAGAGCTAAAAAATCGCGTCAAAACCGACAGGTGTTCGGCTCCCCTATGCTTTAATCCTATGCAGGCTGCGGGAGATAATGAATCGTTTTTGCCGGAGATCAGGTTGCAAAATTATGCTTTATTCGACAAATAATGAATTGTCGTGTGTAGTGTGCAATTGTGAACAAGCTTTGAATATCAAGGGTTTTGAACATTTTCAACATAGTTTTCAACATTCCGTGTTTTGCGAATATTCACTTTTGGTTAACATAACGCATATATTTCAGCCTTGCATTTGCAGGAGAAGAAATATTTACATAATCTTTATTGACCTCAAATGCAAGTGATAGTAATATTAAACTGTTAGAGTATGGAGGTGGCGGCTTTGAATAACAAGCATAAATATTCGCATTATTTCGGGTGGGGTGTCACGGCCTTCGCCGTTATAGCTGCCGGAATACTTTTTTATTTCAGCATCGACTATATGGGCAAGCTTTTTGCCGCCGTCAGTTCGTTTCTGAGTATTCTCAGCCCGTTTATATGGGGTCTTGTGATATCCTATCTGCTGATGCCATCAATGATGGCGTTTGAGACTAAGCTCTTTAAGCCCGTTCTTACAAAGCTGAAGACGAAGTATCCTAAGCTTAAGCTCGGAGGGAAGCTGCCGCGAGTGCTTGCCGTCATGCTGTCGGAAATAATGCTTGTGATCATTATCGGAGCACTCATATATCTTATAGTGCCCCAGGTGTATGAAAGCATAGTGACCATTATCGCCAACAGCCCGGGCTACTTTGACTCGGCGTACAGCACGATAGACAATCTGCTGAAGGATTACCCCGAGATCGAAGAATATGCCACCAAAATTTTCGGCAACATCACCGGCGCTCTCACCGGCTGGGTATCGAATACCGTGCTACCGAGCATGGAGGGCATTGTAACGAATATAACCACAGGCGTGTACTATGTGCTCAAGGGCGTTTATAACGTCGTCATCGGCATTATAGTTTCGGTATACATCCTCTATAACAGGGAGCCCTTCCGCGCACACTACAAGAAATTCATGTACAGCGTTTTCTCACCCAAGACCGCCATGAAGGTGAACTCCGCCTTAAAATTTGCGGACAGGACCTTCATGGGCTTCATAACCGGCAAGCTTCTGGACTCGGCTATCATCGGCATAATATGCTATATCGGCTGCCTTGCAATGAAGATGCCTTACGCGCTGCTGATATCGGTGATCGTTGGAGTAACGAATATCATACCTTTCTTCGGTCCGTTTATAGGAGCGATACCCTCGGCGCTGCTGATACTGCTGATCGACCCCAAGATGTGCCTGTGGTTCGTTATATTTATCATCGTGCTGCAGCAGATCGACGGCAATATAATCGGTCCGAAGATACTCGGAACTTCTATCGGAATAAACGGCTTTTGGGTGCTGTTTTCGATCATTCTCTTCGGAGGGATCTTCGGCTTCTGGGGGATGCTGCTGGGCGTGCCGGCTTTTGTCATAATCTATACCGCAGTCGAGATACTGGTAAACAGGAAGCTTGAAAAAGAAAAAATTCCGACGGATCCGGAGGCGTTTGTGGATCTTGACTATATAGATCCGGAAACGGGAGCGCTTGTAAAAGTCGAAAAATCGGAAAAACCTGAAGAAGAACCCAGGAAAAATAAATAATTTAAAGGCTGCACCTATCGGTGCAGCCTTTAAATTATGTGAGTGTATTATCTGTGAGCAAGCGTGTCGTGCGCTTCCTTGAGGGCTGCGCACAGGGCGTCTATATCGCTCTGCGTCGTGTAGCGCGAAAAGCTGATCCTGACCGCGCCGTCAATTACCTCGGCGGGAAGACCCAGCACCTCCAAAACATGGCTCCTGCCGCCCTTCTTGCAGGCGGAGCTGCGGGAGATGTACACTCCCTTTGACTCAAGGAAATTCATGATGACCTCGCTTCTCCAGCCCGGCAGGGACAGGCTGAGAATGTGCGGAGCTCCGCCGCCTATTATCCGAGTCTCCGGCATATCGTAACAGAGCTTTTCTACAGCCGACTGCCTCAGCGCAGACATCCTTTCGGAATTGAGCCTCATGCCCGCTTTTGCTATCTCACAGGCCGTGCCGAAGGCCGCGATCTGGGGCATGGCCTCAGTGCCGGCTCTCATACCGGCCTCCTGCGAGCCGCCGCGGATAAAGGGCTTGATTTTGACCCCTGTTTTGATATACAATGCGCCTATGCCCTTAGGCGCGTGGATCTTATGGCCGCTGATGCTTATCATGTCCGCGCCCAGCGTTTTCGCGGAGAAGGGAAGCTTCATAAAGCCCTGTACCGCGTCCGTGTGCAGAAGCGCATGCGACCTGCGCACTTTGAGCATTTTGGCGATACCGGCAATGTCCGTCACGCCGCCTGTCTCGTTGTTCACCATCATCAGCGTGACGAGAACGGTGTCCTCCCGCAGCGCGTTTTCCACCGCCGCTGAGGAGATGGAGCCGTCGGGCTCCGGCTCAAGGAAGCTCACCTCGAAGCCCCGCTTTTCGAGATCATAGAGCGTTTTTCTCACCGCGTCGTGCTCGACGAGGGAGGAGATTATGTGCCTGCCCTTTCGCATCATGCTCTCGGCGCCCCTTGTGATTGCCCAGCTATCGCTCTCGGAGCCGCAGGAGGTGAAGAATACCTCGCCCGGTCCGCAGCCCAGCGCGTCGGCTACCTGCCTGCGGGCACTGTCCAGAACGGCCTTGGCCTCGCGCCCCTTTGTGTGGGTCGAGCTTGGGTTGCCGTAGCGCTCGGTCATGACTTTATAAGCAATATCCGCCGCCTCTGTACAGACCATGGTCGTGGCGGCGTTATCAAGATAGACTTCCATTTTTGACGCTCCTCAGGAGATGATATTTATGAAATATATTATATACACTCTCGGCTGCAAGGTCAACCAGTATGAGACTCAGGCCATGGAGACTTTGCTGAGTGAGCACGGCCACATAGCCTGTGAAGCTGGAGAGACTGCCGACGTCGTTATCGTCAACACCTGCGCCGTGACCGCCGAGGCCGGACGCAAATCCCGTCAGGCGATACACCGGCTGCGTGAGGAAAATCCGAATGCGATTGTGGCGGTCTCGGGCTGCTATTCGCAGCTCAGCCCCGACACCGCCGAGGAGCTGGGCGCGGACATCGTGTACGGCACCGCCGACAGGGTGAAGCTGATCGAAGCGATCGAGAAAGCCGCCGCCACCGGCGAGGGGGAGAGACTGCTTGACAAGCCCTTTGAGCGCCGCGTGTTCGAGGAACTGCCCGCCGGAGCCGTCTCCGGCCATACCCGAGCCCTGCTTAAGATCCAGGACGGATGCGTCAATTTCTGCTCCTACTGCATCATTCCCTATACCCGCGGCAGGGTGAGGAGCCTGCCTCAGGAGACTGCCGCAAAGCAGGCGGCGGAGCTCGAGGCCAAGGGATACAGGGAGCTTGTCATAACCGGCATTGAGATCGCCTCCTACGGTGTGGATCTTGTGGGCAAGTCTGATCTGGCGGATGTTGTCACCGCAGTGGCGAAGGCTGCTCCGGGACTCAGAATGCGTCTGGGTTCCATTGAGCCGAGCATAATCACGGAGGATCTCTGCCGCCGCCTTGCCGAGTGCAGCGGCGTGTGCAGGCATTTTCATCTGTCACTGCAATCCGGCTGCGACGCGACGCTAAAGGCGATGAACAGGAAATATGATACCGCGCGCTTTGCTGAGGCCGCCGGACTCCTGCGCAGATTTTTCCCGGGCTGTGCCCTCACCTGCGACCTGATAGTGGGATTTCCCGGGGAAACGGAGGAGCACCACCGGCAGACCCTTGAATTTCTTGAGAAAATCGGCTTTGCCGACGCTCATATTTTCCCCTACTCCCGCCGTCCGGGCACGCCTGCTGACAGAATGGACGGACAGCTTGACCGCGCTACCAAGGCAAGGCGCGCAAAGCAGGCGGCGTCAGTGGCGGAAAGAACGCGTAGAGCATATCTTGAAAGTGCTGTCGGAAAGACTCTTCCGGTGCTGTTCGAGACAGAGGAAAACGGCATGTGGCAGGGTCACAGCGACACCTATGTTTTGGTGCGCGCCAAGGGAGAGAAGCTGCGCGGAACAGTGAAACTTGTTGAAATAACAGGAGTTTCAGGGGAAATACTTGTAGGAAAAACAATTTGACAGCCTTATATGTGTCACCTATAATAATAGCTTAGCAACATCTTGTGAAAGGAGTGCTCATCATGTCAAGAGAAAGGGTTTATAATTTCTCCGCGGGGCCGTCCATGATGCCCGAAGCCGCCCTGAAAAGAGCCGGCAGCGAGATCATGGATTATAAGGGCAGCGGAATGTCCGTCATGGAGATGAGCCACCGAAGTAAGATCTTTGCGGAAATTTTCAACGAGACCAAGGCGAAGCTGAGAGGCCTGCTCAAAGTCCCCGGCAGTCATGAGATACTGTTTTTGCAGGGCGGAGCCACCCTGCAATTCGCGGCGATCCCCCTTAACCTCATGGGAGTGGGCGGCTGCGCCGACTATGCCGTCACGGGCCATTTCTCGGCTCTCGCCGCAAAGGAAGCCGAAAGATACGGCAGGGTCAATATCGCCTGCGACAGCTCTGACAGAGGCCACAGCTATATTCCCCAGAAACTGGAGCTTAGCCCCGATTCAAGCTATTTTTACTACTGTGCAAACAATACCATCTACGGCACCGAGTGGAATCGGATACCCGAGACGGGGGACAAAACGCTTGTGTGCGATATGTCCTCAGACATCCTCTCCAAGCCCGTGGAGGTCTCAAAGTACGGACTTATTTACGCCGGCGCGCAGAAGAACATGGCTCCCGCGGGACTTACGGTCGTTATCGTCGACAAAGCCCTTGCGGGAAGAGAGCTCTCCGTCTGCCCCGCCGTAATGAGTTATAACACTCTCATCGAAAAGGACAGCATGCTCAACACGCCGCCCTGCTGGTGCATATATATGCTGGGGCTTACGCTGGACTGGCTGGAGAGTATCGGCGGCGTTGAGGCGATGGAAGAGCTGAAATCAAGTCGCGCAAAGCTGCTGTACGATCATCTCGACAACAGCAGGCTGTTCATACCCCATGCCGAAGCCGGCTCGCGCAGCGATATGAACGTTACCTTCCGCACGGGCTCGGAGGAGCTGGACGCGCAGTTTATCAAAGGCGCAGCGGAGCGGGGGCTTCTGAACCTTAAGGGCCACCGCCTCACCGGCGGTATGAGAGCTTCCCTTTATAACGCCATGCCTATGGAGGGCGTGATGGCCCTCATACAATACATGAAAAAATTTGAGGTAGAGCACCATGTTTAATATAAAAACGATAAACAAGATCTCGCCTGCGGGGCTGGATAAGCTGAAGACCCTGGGCTGCAATGTCGATGCGGATGTTGAAAATCCCGACGGGATCATAGTACGCAGTGCGGATATGCACGGCTTTGAGCCGAACCCCGAGCTTCTGGGCGTTGCCAGAGCCGGCGCGGGCTATAACAATATCCCTATCGACCGGTACGCGGAAAAGGGCATCGTTGTTTTCAACAGCCCCGGCGCGAACGCCGAGGCGGTCAAGGAGCAGACCATATGCTCGCTCGTTATGGCCTCACGCGACGTTATAGGCAGCGTTGAATGGGTAAAGAGCATCGCCGGCGCGGGCGGCAGAATACCCGAGCTGGTGGAGAAGGGCAAGTCCAATTTCGCCGGCCCTGAGCTCATGGGCAAGACCATAGGCGTGCTGGGTCTGGGCGCAACTGGCGCTCTGGTCGCCAACGCCTGCCTTGCGATGGATATGAACGTCATCGGCTATGATCCTTTCATGTCCGTGGACGCCGCATGGAGGCTTTCAAGGGAGGTCGTGAGGGCGGATGAGCTTAGCGAGATCTTCCGAAGCTGCGACTATATAAGCATAAACATCCCATATAATGAGAATACCCATCACCTGCTGGACGAGAGGGCGTTTTCGATGATGCGCGGCGGAGTGCGAATAATAAACGAATCCCGCGCGGAGGTCGTCGACGACGGCGCGATGCTCGCGGCTCTTGAAAGCGGCAGGGTGGCAAAGTATGTCACCGATTTCCCCAATGAGAAGATATTGGGCGGCAAAAACGTGATTGCTCTGCCGCACCTGGGCGCCTGTACTCCCGAGAGCGAGGACAGATGCGCCGAAATGGCGGCACGCCAGCTTTATGAGTACCTGAAAAACGGCAATATCGTGAACTCCGTCAATCTTCCGTCTGCGAAGCTTGAACGGATGGGCGTTTGCCGACTGTGTGTCATCCACCATAATGTGCCGGGCATGATAAACCGTATACTCGACCTTATAACCGCGAAGAATATAAATATCGAGCATATGATAAACAAGCCCCACGGCGGATATGCCTACACCATAATCGACCTGAACGACGAGATATGGGAGGACACGGCAAACACGATCCGCCGTATGGATGATGTCTTAAGAGTGAGAGTACTGTAAATTGAACAGTATAACAGTATTAAGAAAGAGCAGCTTGAAAGCTGCTCTTTCTTTACAAAAAATCTTTATGTATAAAATTTTCTGTGCTATATTAATTATGAACAATATGCCGGAAGGAGCCGAAAAACCATGAAAAAGACTGCTGGTATTGCCCTCGCGCTTATGCTGACGCTGTCGCTTTGCGCCTGCGGCGACAGGCAAGCTCAGAAGCCCGACCCCACCGTCGAGCCTACCGAGGAACTTCATATCTACACCGCAGAGGAAGGCGTTCTTATACGGGAGGTCTGGTATAATCCCAACGGCCTTAAGTTCAACACGGTCATTTATGAGTATGACGGCTACGGCGCGGTAATAAAAGAGCTCACTTTCGGCATCAATAACGCCCCCGTGAGCTACAAGGAGTACACAAGAGACTCCGACGGGAAAATAACCGCCATGACAAGCTATGTCGCGGAGGACGCGGAGAACTATTCCGAGGAATACAAGGTGCTTTATGAATACGGCGAAACGGGCCTTAAGCTCAAGGAGACCCGCAAGGTGGGAGATACGACGGCGTCGGTCACGGCTTACGAGTATGAGGGCGAAAAGCTCATGAACGAAAAGCATTACGAGGGAGAGAGCGAGCTGATCGCGGAATACAGCTATGAATATGACGCCGAGGGCTCAATGATAAGCTGCGTCCGTCAGGATTACATGGAGGGCGGATCGACCAGGGATGCCTATACCTATGACGCCGAGGGCAGGCTGATCGGCAAAATGAGCTATAATGAGGGCGGAGACGTCACGAGCCGCACAGAGTATACCTACGACGATATGGACAACGAGACAAAATGCAGCGTGTATACCTCCGAGGGCGAGCTCGTGAGCAGTACGAAGAATGACTACAGCTACGATGAGCCGGGAAATATAACAAAATGCGTACGCACTCAGACTGACGGTACGCAGGGCACGACCATTGAATACATCTGGGAGTACAGTAAGGGCTGAAAATGCTTGTCTTATGCTTAAATTCACAATTTCTTGATATATTTATATATAAGTTGTGATAATATTTATCATTGAAATAAATTTTACCCTTCTATCAAGGTGATATTTGATGAGAGAAAAATTTGCACGCTTTATGGCGGGGCGCTACGGCACGGATCAGCTTAATAAATTCCTGTCCATAGTCAGCTTGGTGCTCATGGTCGCGGCCGTTGTTTTCAACGGCATAAGGCTTTCGCAGCTGATATGGATAGCTGCTTTTGTGCTGCTTGTCATAGTGTACGTGCGTATGCTGTCGCGCAATATTTATAAGCGCAGCGATGAGAATAATCGTTTCCTGCGCCTCCGCTACAGCATTACGGGAAAGCTGCGGATGCTTCGTGAGCGCTGGGTCCAACGCAAGGACTATAAATTTTTCACCTGCCCGGCCTGTCATACAACGCTGAGAGTACCCAAGCACAAGGGCAAGATAAATATCGTCTGCCGCAAGTGCGGAAACTCCTTCAGGGGCAAGACCTGATATGTTCGGCTTCGTAACGGCCAGCCTCGGTCAGCTCAGTGATAAGCAGAGGGAGCGGTACAAGGCCTGCTACTGCGGACTTTGCCGCAGTCTTAAAGAGCGCCACGGCGGCCTTGCGAGGATGACTCTGACATATGACATGACCTTTCTCGTGCTCGTCCTTTGCTCGCTGTACGAGCCTTCCGAGCTGCACGGTGAGGCTTTCTGCCCGGCGCATCCCCTGAAGCAAAGAAAGTTCTGGCAATCGACTATAACGGATTACGCCGCCGATATGAACATTGCGCTGGCGTATCTCAACTGCCGCGACGACTGGGAGGACGAGATAAACGTCGCCGCACTGGCGGAATCGGAGCTCATGAAAAGCTCGTATGAGAAAATATGCGAGGCTTATCCGAGACAGTGCGGAGTTATAAAGAGTTCCCTGTCGGAGCTCAAGGAAATCGAGGCCTGCCGCGAGGAAAACCCCGACGCGGCGGCAGCCACATTCGGAAGGCTCATGGCGGAGTTGTTCGTGATCAAAGAGGATCGCTGGAGCGGCGCTCTGCGCTCTTTCGGAATGGCTCTCGGCGAATTTATTTATGTTATGGACGCTTGTATTGACCTTAAAAGCGATAAGCGTTATTATAAATATAATCCCTTTGTGCATCTGTACGGACGTTTGGATGAGGAGCGGCGCTTCAGGGACATTTTGGAGATGCTGCTGGCCGACTGCGTAAGGAGCTTTGACGCTCTGCCGCTGGTGCAGGATACGGAGCTTATAAAAAATATACTGTGCAGCGGTGTTTGGATACAGTTTAACCGCCATTACGGAATTACAAGTTAAAGGAGCAGTGCCGGATGGTACAGGACCCCTATGCAGTCCTTGGCGTTTCAAGGGATGCCTCAGATGAAGAAATAAAAAAAGCCTATCGTGAGCTTGCAAAGAAATATCACCCCGACCGCAACCCCAACGATCCGGAAGCGGCGCGCAGAATGAATGAGATAAACGCTGCCTATGACCAGATCAAAAACGGCGGCGCTGGAAGCCAGCAGCAGGGCGGCTACGGAAGCTATGGCGGCTACGGCGGTTTTGGTGGTTTCGGCGGCTTCGGCGGCGCAAGAGAGCAGCCTCAGGAACGGGCCGAGTGCAGGGCGGCAGTGAACTACATACGCAACGGAAGATATGCCGAGGCGCTCACCGCCCTTTCACAGGTCCCTCTGCCGGAGCGGGACGGCCGCTGGTATTATTTGAGCTCTGTTGCCAATATGTACGCCGGAAATAAGATCGCAGCGCTTGAAAGCGCAAGGCGCGCAGTTGAGATCGACCCCGACAACGCGGAATACCGGCAGCTCCTGAACAGGCTTGAGAATAACGGCCAGTATTATCAGGAGTACAGCGGGAATTATAACAATTCCTGCTGTGCCTGCGATGACTGCTGCAGTACTTACCTGTGTTTTTCCTGCCTTACTCCGTGGGGCGGATGCTGCTGCTGATAAAATGAAATGATTTAAATTAATGACGGCGCATCACAAAGATGCGCCGTCATTGTCTGTCTGTTTCTATATCAAGATCAAGCGAAGATGCGCTCGATCTCGCTGCCGCAGAAGGCGTTCAGCGCCTCGAAATCAACATGGGGATTATAGGCCTTTTCAAGAAGGTCGTGGTATTCCTTAGCTCTTTTCAACCAATTAACGCCCTCATCAACAAGCGCGGAATACAGTTTCTCGGCTCTTCGCAGCTCCGGCCGATGCGCCTTTAGGCTTTCGGCGGGGATGAGAGCGTCGAGCCGTATATGACGCCACGGCTTTTTGATATCGGCCGCCGACGCCGATACAAACCCAAGCCCGTATTCCGGAAGCAGCACCGCGTCCAGAAGCCCGGGGCACAGGGGAGATGGACACAGTATGACCTCCCCGCAGCGGCCGCGGGCGGCATCGGCTATTTCATTGAGGTAAATATCGGCGAGCCCGCAGCGGTCATCCAGCAGATAAATTCGTTTACATAATTCTTGAATGCTGTCCGACAAGCACAGCTCGCCCTTGCAGCTTATGCAGCGGATAAAGAAGCGGCGCACCCGTCCTCCTGCGGACAGGCTCCTGCATGAGCCTAACTCCCGCACAAGGGCGCTGCGGGCTTTATTTTTAACCTTATCAATGGTTTTTTGCTCAACAAGCTCAGGAATTTCGCTTCTTTTAACGCTGCCTGCGGCAGCTAAAAATGCGTAAGCGCTCTTGTACATAGCCCGATATTTCTCCGTATACTCACGGATCTTATCATCCGAGGCCGTAGAGCAGAAACGGCCTAAGTTAACATAATAACTATCAAATCCAAAAAACCGCGGCTCGATGATATGAGGAGCCGTCGCGTCGAGATATCCCAAATGAAGCTGGGGTATGTAGACGCCGTCAAGCGAGTCAGGATCACCCGAGCAGATAAGATATTCGACATCCAGACCTCTGTCAGATGCCGCGCTTGCTATCTTACGCATGAAGCCCGATTTACCGCCGCCGGGGCCTGCTTTTATCAGATGAAGGAAATCTCCCTCCGCGCTGCAGAACTCATCGTACAGGGAATAAAAGCCCTGACATGAGTTTGCGCCGAGAAAATAACTCACACTCAAATTGCCTCACCTCGGCACATTTTATGCCGCGATTGACAAAAAAGTGAGAGAATGTTAAAGTCTACGAAGAGGTGTTGAAATGATGGATTACATACTGTTTGATTTTGACGGTACGGTGTTCGACACGGCTGAGGGAATAACCAAATGCGTTCAGTACGCGCTCAATAAAATGGGTATCGAGGCGCAGGCGAGCGAGCTGATGTGCTTTGCCGGCCCTCCGCTGATGGAGATGTTCGCCCTGAAATACGGAATGAGCGATGAGGAGTCAAAAAAAGCCACGGAGCTGTACCGAGAGCGGTACGCACCCGTAGGCTGGTCAGAGTGCAGGCCCTTTGAGGGAATGCACGAAATGCTTCTCAGGCTTAAGGCCGAAGGGAAAACACTTGCCGTTGCCACCAGTAAGCCCGAGCATCTGGCGCTAAAGATCCTCGGCGAATACGGAATGCTGGATGATTTTGACCTCGTCTGCGGCGCGACGCTTGACGGCAGCCGCAGCAAAAAGTGGGAGGTCGTCGAGTATGCGCTCGGACGGCTCGGCATAAGCTCCGATCAGGCGGTAATGGTGGGCGACCGAAAGTATGATGTTATCGGCGCGAAAAAATGCGGACTTGACTGCGTTGGCGTGCGCTTCGGCTATGCCGAGGAGGGAGAGCTTGAGGAGCACGGCGCGGTGTATGTCGCCGAAACGCCGGATGATCTTTTTGAATATCTGATGAAATGAAAAAAACAGGCTTCTAAGTGTGATGTTTAGAATAAACGGATGTAGGTGCGGCCGATGGCCGCCCCTACTATGCTTTTTGTCTCACAGCTTTGTATGCCGGTTCTCTTTATTCCGTTGGCAGTTGGATGACCTCGACGTCCTTATCCATCGCGTAGCGGATGGTGTTCCATGTGCCGCCGGGCTTGCCGTCATAGCAGGCGATAAGCACATTTGAGCGGTCGACCATGTAGCGGTTGCGGCGCATCATGCAGGAGGGGGAGTATGCCTCCTGTATAACGGTCGTCTTGTCGCAGAAGGAGAGAATGCGCTCATAGCGCCGGCGGTTATGCTCGCTCCAGCTATCGGCCTGCCCGCTGTAGGGTATCGCGGCCTCAAGGGTTATGTCGCCGTGCATTTCCTTCAGCCTTATAACTGCCTCCGCGCAGTAGAGATCGCAGCCAAGCGCCATGCCGCAGATGAAATGGCTGATGCCGGAGTCATATACTGCTCCGATAACGGAGAAGAGCCTGTCCTTGAACTCAAGGCATCTCGGGTTGCGCTCATCGTATCTCCATGGCAGCTTTGCGGGCCTGTGACCGGAAAAGCAGCAGCTTTTGCCGAATTCCATAATGCGTCACCCCTTTCGTTTCAATTATATGCCAGATATATAAAAATGTCAAAGAGCTATTGACATTTGGAAATATGGCGCTATAATATAGCCACAACCGAATAATGAAGTATCTTCAGGGCAGGGTGAATTTCCCGACCGGCGGTAAAGTCCGCGAGCCGAAAGGCATGATCCGGTGCGATTCCGGGACCGACAGTATAGTCTGGATGGAAGAAGATGTTCGCATTTATTTTGCGGCGCCTGAAAGATATTTTCTTTCGGGTGATTTTTTTATTTCGGAGGTAAAAACCATGTCCAAGCAAAAAATGTCAGTCAGGTATATAGCAACGGTGGCGATGTTCTGCGCGATCTCGTATATCGCAATGCTGATTGGTGACTTCGTGCCCAAGATCGCCGGCTTCCTGAGCTATGATCCCAAGGACGCCATAGTAGTTATAGCCGGATTCATACTCGGGCCTATGGCGAGCTTTTTCATCTCGTTGATCGTCTCCTTCGTTGAGATGATAACCGTCAGCACTACCGGCCCTTACGGCTTCCTGATGAACGTTGTATCAACCTGCGCTTTCGCTATCCCCGCCGCGTTGGTGTACAGAAAGTACCATACCCACAGGGGAGCCGTGGCGGGACTTGCCATCGGAACGGTGGTCATGGTCGTTTGCATGGTGATCTGGAATTACATCGTAACGCCTTTTTATATGGGCGTTTCCAGAGGTCAGGTCGCTGAAATGCTTATCCCCGTGTTCCTGCCCTTCAATCTTGTCAAAGGCGGCATAAACGCGGGTCTGACCCTGCTCATTTACGCGCCCATAGTCAGTGCGCTGCGCAAGGCAAAGCTCATCGAGCCTTCACAGAGCGGCGGCAAGAAAAAATTCAACGCCGGCTATACTCTGTTCGCGGCGATGGTGCTTATAACCTTTGTGCTGCTGTTCCTTGTCTTTGCCGGAATAATCTGAGCTTTGCCACGCGGCTCAGCCGGAATATGCTGAGCGCGAAATTCAGACACTCATTGAAATATATGATGACGATGTATGCCGAAAGAGCATAGGCCGGCAGCAGCTCCCATACAAGGATAACGCCAAGCAGCGCATCGAGGATGTTTATGCCCATGCTCCATAGCTGCTGCCCCAGGCCTTTCAGGCAGCCGTCGCAGACCATGTCGGTGTACATTATTGGGATGAGCGGCGCGAGCAGCCGCAGAAAATGTCCCGCGTCCGGCGAGGAATAGACGGCTATGCCGAGCTTGTCGGCAAAAATGAATATCACAAGGGCGACGGCAAGCGAATAGCCGAAGCCCTTTTTTAACAGGCCGCTTACGGTTTTCGATATCTCCTCATGCCGACCCTGGACCTGCGCCTCGGTCAGTTCCGGAATTATGAGCTCGGCCAGCGCCATAAGAAAACAGGCGGGGAAGGAGATTATGGGCATCACCATGCCCTGGATGGTACCGTAGCCTGACAGGGCGCGGTCGGCGGAAAAGCCCGCTGCTTTAAGCCCGCGCGGTACAAGCAGATGCTCGAGCGTGGAAAGGGCCGAGCGCGCATAGGCGGAAAAGGCCAGCGGCAGCGCGATTTTGAGCATTCGGGACGTCAGATGCAGCTTCTGCTTTTCCGAGCCGCCGTGCGCGCTGCGATCCGTGACATAAAAGATCAGCATCAGTACAAGCGAGATAGCGTCGCCGCAGACGGTTCCGAGCATGACAGCGGAGCAGTTTTTCTCAATATCGCCAGACGGAGAGTGCGTGAGGAAAAATGCAACCAGAGCAATGGTTATGAGCTGCTCAAGGATATGCACGAGTGTGGGCTTCCAGACTCTGCCGCAAGCGGTGAAGTATCCGCTGATGACCGAGCTGAGGGACACCATCGGCATGGCGTAGGCCATAATCCTTAGCGATTGCACCGTCCTTGCGTCTCCGATCCACAGAAATCCGATGGGCTCTGCGCACTGGCGCAAAATAAGCATCGCCGCCGTGCCGAACAGCAGGCTGTAGGCAAAGCATCGCCGCATGGCGGCGGTTATGCCCCAGCCGCGCTCATGGCCGATCTCCTCGGAAACGAGCCTCGTCGCGGCAAAGCGGATGCCGGATATGGCGAAGGTGGTGCACAGAAAGGATACTGAGACGACGAGCTGATACAGACCTATCCCCGCAGAGCCGATGCGTCCGGCAAGCCACACCTGAAAAGACATTGAGATAAGGCTCATCAAGAGTGACGAGCCTGTCAGCAATGCGGTATTCATGATAAGACGTTTTCGTTTGATCATACTTGCTGTCGGGAAGCGGGCATTCAGGTTTTGCCCCGCCTCGGGGCATACGTCCGATCTCCCTATGCTACAAGCCTATGTTTAAAAATTTTGTACATGCGTTGAATTTTTGCCGGCTTCAGAGTATAATTATAAAAAAGCCACGGAGGGGCGATACTATGATCATATCAATCGGCAGACAGCACGGATCAAGCGGCAGGGAGATAGCGCGGCTTCTGGCTCGGGAGCTGGGAATAAAGTGCTATGATAAAGAGATCGTTGATGAGGCGGCAAGCCATTCCAATTTCAGCCGCGATCTCATAGACGCTTATGACGAAAAGCGTATGTCCGCGTTTATGCTCCAGTCGGGAGGCTACGGGTTTAACGAAAGCTTCCGCATCAATATGCAGGTGGTGTCGGCTCAGTTTGACGTAATACGCAAGATCGCCTCCAAGGGCGACTGCATTTTTGTCGGCCGCTGTGCAGACTATATACTTAGGGAGCGCAGGGATCTCGTCAGCGTATTCATTTTAGGCGATATGGATGAGCGGCTGAAGTGTCTTGCCCGCAGACAGGGTCTCGATGAGGCGGCCGCGCGGAAGAAGATAAAGGAAGTCGATAAGGATCGCGCCAGCTTTTATAAATACTACAGCGATCAGGTGTGGGGCGACGCGCAGAATTACGACCTGTGCATCAACAGCTCCCGCTTGGGCGTTGAGGGTACCGTTAAAGTCATTATGGACTATATAAAGGCTCGAGGCCTTTGATAAAGATGATAATACCGGCTCAGCAAAAAGTACTGAGCCGGTATTATCATTAACAGCTATTAATCATTCTCCGGCCACGGTATCGGGGTCTGGCCTTTATCAACAATGAGATATGCCTTGTCGGCTATCTTCGCCATGGGCGCGTCGGAAAGAGAGTCGGAATAAAAAGCCTCTGTCTTTCCGTCGGGAAAGGCCTCGTAAAACCGGCGCACCTTTTCCTCACCGTAGCAGTTGACACCCATGATCTTACCCGTTTTATTATCCATTGGCGTAGCCATGAGGGCTATTCCCAGCCTGTCTGTCATAGGCTTTACGACAAACTCAGGGGAGGCGGAAATAATAAGATCGTCGTCCCGCCGCTGCTCGAGATACCACGGGGCTATCCACGATTCGTACTCGTCCCAATACTCCCTGAGCACCGCGTCAATGTCGGGCACCTTTCGCACAAAGCGGAAGATATTCTCTTTGAGCCTTTCCTTGGACACGAGCTTTATTAGATACAGCAGCGCAAAAAACGCGGTGCGCGGAGCCCAGCACAGAAAGATGAAGGGGTGACGCCTCATGTACCACTTTACAAAGGTGACGGAGGAGTCGGGATAAAATATGGTCTTGTCAAAATCATAAGTGTTCATATGATGCCGCCGTTTATTTGTTTATAAGCGCCCTTGATGCATTGAGAATGGCAAGTATAAGTACGCCTACATCGCCGAAAACGGCAAGACCCATGCCCACTATGCCCAGAGCGCCTAAAAGCATTATAACAAATTTTACGGCTAAAGAAAACCATATATTTTGCTTCGCTATCCTGATGGTGCGCTTGCATATTTTAAGAGCCAGCGGCAGCTTGCGTATGTCGTCGTCCATGAGAACGACGTCGGCGGCCTCGATGGCGGCGTCGGAGCCAAGAACGCCCATGGCGACGCCCACGTCGGAGCGGGCGAGTACGGGTGCGTCATTAACGCCGTCGCCGACGAAAACAAGCGTACCGGTGTGCTTTCCACGCAGCAGCTCCTCGACGGCGGTCACCTTGTCGCCGGGCAGAAGCTCGGTCATGACGTCGTTTACGCCAAGGGCATTGCCGACGGCGCGGCCGGTGGCATCGGTGTCGCCGGTGAGCATAACTGTCTTCTCAACGCCCAGCTCGTAAAGCTCCTTGACGGCGTCCTTCGCGCCCTCCTTAACACGGTCGTCGATGATGATATAGCCGCCGTAAATGCCGTCTGCCGCCACATGGACGACGGAACTGTGCCGATCGGCCTTGCGGGGGCTTATACCGTTTGAGGTCATAAGCGCTGCGTTGCCGACGAGCACTTTCCGGCCGCAGACGTTTGCTTCAACGCCGCGCCCCGGGATCTCGCGTACATTTGTTATGAGCTTGCTGTCCGGCATCTGCGGGCATGCGCGCCGCAGGGAATAGGCGATAGGGTGATTTGAGTAGCTCTCGGCTGCGGCGGCAAGGGTTATGAGATCCGCGCTGCTTATGCCAATGGGCTCAACGCCGGTCACGGAGAAGCTGCCCTCGGTAACGGTGCCGGTCTTATCCATCACAACGGTGGAGGCATGGGCGAGAGCCTCAAGATAGTTCGAGCCCTTTATGAGTATGCCGCAGCGCGAGGCGCCGCCCAGCCCGCCGAAGAAGGTGAGGGGCACGGACACGACAAGCGCGCAGGGGCAGGATACGACAAGGAAGGTGAGAGCTCTGCGTATCCATTCCATCCACTCTCCGGTGATGATGGAGGGGATAATGGCAAGCGCTACGGCTGCGGCGACGACTGCAGGGGTATATACCCTTGCAAAGCGGGTGATGAGCGCCTCCTGCCCGGACTTGCGCGAGGCGGAATTTTCTACAAGCTCAAGGACCTTGGATACAGTGGACTCCTTAAAGGTGCTTGTGACCCTGACTCTTAAAACGCCGGTGAGGTTAACGCAGCCGGATATGACGCTCTGCCCGACGCTGACCTCGCGCGGCATGGACTCGCCTGTGAGGGCGGAGGTGTCAACGGTGCTGCTGCCGTCCATGACAACGCCGTCAAGTGGTATGCGCTCACCGGGGCTCACGGTTATGACAGTGCCGATACGGATCTTTGCAGGATCAACGTGACTGAGCTCGCCGTTTATCTCAACGCAGGCGTAGTCGGGGCGGATATCCATAAGCTCGGCTATCGAGCTGCGGCTCCTGCCCACGGCATAGTGCTCGAAGCATTCTCCGATGCGGTAGAAGAGCATGACGGCAACGGCCTCGGGGTATTCGCCCACGCATATAGCGCCGATGGAGGCTATCGCCATGAGGAAATCCTCCTCGAGCAATCTGCCGTGCAGAAGCTTTTCAGCGGCCTCTTTAAGCGTCTCAAAGCCCGCGATGAGGTACGGCACAAGGAAAAGCAGTAAAACAAGCCAGCTCTTCATGCCGGAGACATTTTCCGTAATGATCCATACTGTGGCAAGCAGTACGGCGGAGACTGCAATAAGCAGAACGTCCCGCTTTATGCTGCCGTGGCCGTGACCGTGGTCATGGCCGCAGCCGCAGCAATGGCTGTGTTCGTGTTCATGTTCGTGGTCGTGCATAATTATTCCTCCAAATGCTCAAGGCCTATATTTATTATTGAAAAGATGTGCTCGTCGTCGAGCGCGTAAAAAACGGTTTTGCCCTCGCGGCGGTATTTCACCAGCCTGCTTGAGCGCAGGATCTGGAGCTGATGGGATATTGCCGACTGGGAGACGCCCAGGAGCCTGGAAAGGTCGCACACGCACATTTCCGATCTCGACAGCGCATAAAGTATTCGGATCCTCGTTGAGTCGCCGAAAACGCGGAAAAATTCCGAAAGCTCGCACAGCACCGCCTCGTCCGGCATGCTGCAGTCCACGTCCTCAACAAGCTGATCGTGTACGCTGGTCTCAGCGCAGGTGAAGTCGTCCATAAATTTTCCTCCGACATATGAAAAGATGTTCATATGTGCATAATACACCTTAAATGCCCATATGTCAAATCCGCATCTACATAATTTGTCAAGAATCATGTATTCCTTGACATAATAAACATATAATGATATGCTTTATATATCAATGCGGAGGTGTGCGCCATGAGAGGTTCAACATTAAAAACGATACTTTCCGAGCAGGGTATGAGCATAAGCGAGCTTGCACGCAGACTGAATGTCTCGTCTCAGACGCTTTACAGCATGGTAAAGCGCGATAATCAGAAGGTGGACTTTGACCTGATGGTGCATATATGCGCGGAGCTGGGCGTGCCGGTGGAGCGGATGTGCGAGGATATACCGCTGCCGAACATGCCCGATCTTCGGGAATGGCAGCTCATAGGCAAGTACAGGCGGCTCACCGACCACGGCAAAAAGCTTGTGGATATCGTGATCGATCATGAGCTTGAGCGCTCCGACAATGCTGAAGCAGGGCAAAGCGAGGATACAAAGATAATACCCCTGTATCTTACCCCCGCGGCTGCGGGCTACGCATCGCCCGCCTTGGGCGACGATTATGAGGACTATACCGTCAGCCAGAGCAGCGCGGCTGACTTTGCCGTGCGCATCGACGGCGACAGTATGGAGCCGTATATAAGCGACGGCAGCATCGCCCTGTGCAAGCGCGGGGCGATCATACACGACGGCGATGTGGGTCTGTTCTTCGTGGACGGGGATATGAAGTGCAAGCAGTATTGTCAGGACTATGCCGGCAATGTGTATCTTTTCTCCGCCAACCGTAGACGGAGCGACGCGGATGTGGAGATCAGGGCGTCATCGGGGATAACTCTTATGTGCTTCGGCAAGGTCCTACTTGATAAGAGCATACCGCTGCCGGAAATGAGGTGACTAAATGTCGGGTCAAGTAGCTAAGCCTAAGGGCTTCAATGATAAAGAGACTATCGATCTGAAGGCCGATAAAAAGCTGTGGCTGCGTGTAAACGGCGCGGCGTTGGCTGCGGCAGCGGTGCTTGTTCTGCTCGGCTGCCTGTATGAGCCGGTCACGCGTTTTTTCAGCGCCGCCGGAGCGTGGCGGATGCTGCTACGCTTTATACTGATGCTGATAGGCATGGTGGTATATTTCTTCCTTAACGAGTATATCCGCCGGTTTATGATCGAAAAAATAACCGGCAAAAAGGTGCTGACAGTGCGCGAAAAGCCCTGTGTGTTTACCATACCGGCCCGCTGCCTGACCGTTAAAGAGTATCTTAAAGTCAGCTTTGCTCCTGCTGCGGCGCTGGGAGCGCTTCTCCTGCTGCTGACCCTGATACTTCCCGCAAAAATGTTCTGGCAGGTTTACATAATACAAGTGATAAATCTTGCCGGCGCGGCCGGAGACATCTATATCGCGTATAAGATTCTGAAAACGAAGAAGGAAGTGCGTATAGAGGAAAATGGAATCGCCATAATTATTTGGAGTAAAAATCAATGATCCCGGAGGCTTGGAATGCAGCTTAGTGAACAGATACTGAATATGAAGGACGATTGCGTAAAAATAAGGCGAGACCTGCACCGCATACCCGAGATAGGCTTTGAGCTGCATAAAACTCACGAGTATGTCGAGACGCTGCTGAGCCGGTGTGGCCCGGATGAGCTTAAAACCCTTGCCGAAACGGGGCTCAAGGCGGTTTTTTATGCGAAAAACGCGGAGAAGACCATCGCGTTTCGCGCGGACATGGACGGGATGCGCAACCATGAGGAAAACAGGCTGCGCTTCCGCTCCCGCAGCAGGGGAGTGATGCACGGCTGCGGGCATGACGGGCATATGACCATATTGCTGCTGCTGGCAAAATGGATATCAGAAAACAGGGATAAGCTGAGGTGCAATGTGGTACTGCTTTTCCAGCCAGGGGAAGAGGGCTGGGCCGGAGCGAGGCGCATGATAAATGACGGCGCGCTAACGGAGCCTAAGGTCGACCGCATATACGGCCTGCACCTCTGGCCGACGGTGCCGAAGGGAAAGATCGGCATACGCTGGGATCACCTTATGGCGCAGACCAGCGATTTTGAGATAAAGGTGCAGGGTAAGAGCGCCCATGCGTCCACGCCGCAGATGGGCGTTGACGCGATAGTCGTCGCGGCTGAGCTCATAACCATGATACAGTCGATAATAACGCGGGACGTCGACCCTCATCAGGATGCTCTGCTGACCCTCGGAAAGATCCGAGGCGGCACGGCGCACAACGTCATCGCCGAGGAGGTTGTCATGAGCGGAACGCTACGCGTGTTCAGCAACGAGCTTTTTGACAAGCTGATGCAGCAGATAAAAGCTCTTCTCAGGGGGCTTGAGCTGGCAACGGGCGCGAGCATATCGCTGGAAACTATTGTGCATTATCCTTTTGTTGCAAACCCGAGGAAGCTGGTCGAGAAGTTTTACACGGTGCTTGATTCAATGGAGGACGTCGTGCTGGTCGAGCCAGTGATGGCGGCCGAGGACTTTGCCGAGTACCAGCAGGAAGTTGAGGGACTGTTTATGTTCCTCGGCATTAACGGAGGGAGAGGCGGCGAGCCTCTTCACAGCAGCCGCTTTGATTTTGACGAGGAAGTGCTGCTCACGGGAACGGAAGTATTTAAAAGAATATTGGAGTGTGAATGTCATGCATGATGAAGTATCATTGGAAAAGAAAAGGCCGGCTCCGGTCGACGGCACTCTTCGCAAGTTTGCGCTTCGGGTACCCGAGTGTATCTACAAGGCCAGCGGTATACTGGTATTCGGAAAACGTATCAAATCCCTCGTGTTCTCGACAGATCTGTGCATCATAAGAAACGTCAATGCGGATGCTATCATCGCGGTGTATCCGTTTACGCCACAGCCGGTGATCACGCAGGCTCTTATGCTGGCGGCCGATATACCGGTATTTGCCGGTGTCGGAGGAGGGCTCACACAGGGGCAGCGAGCGGTAAACCTTGCGATGTTTGCGGAAATGCAGGGCGCGACAGGCGTTGTGCTCAATGCGCCGACGTCAAACGAGGTTCTGGAGCATGTGCGCCATACGGTGGATATCCCGGTCGTTATGACGGTCGCTCGCAGCGATACCGATATCGAAGCGCGGCTCGCGGCTGGGGCGGATATATTCAATGTGTCCGCTGCGGCTGAGACTCCGGATATCGTCCGCAAGATAAGGCAGACCCATCCCGACGTGCCGATCATCGCCACCGGAGGCCCCACGGACGAGAGCATTATCAGGACTATCGAGGCGGGAGCCAATGCGATCACATGGACTCCGCCCTCCAACGGCGATATATTCAAGGACATAATGGCGGCCTACCGTGAGAACAAGCCGCACCCCTGAAAAAAACGAAAAAAACGCAGAGGAAATTCCTCTGCGTTTTTTCGTTTTGATTTTAATCAGG
>ERZ1026968.267-NODE-267-length-24909-cov-5.419611_pt1 | contig 24909 bp, 10 predicted proteins | sample MGYA00519295_ERZ1026968 | MGnify/ENA primary metagenome ERZ1026968 (study PRJEB26926, sample SAMN06164480) | human gut metagenome | biome: ENVO:00009003; feature: ENVO:2100002; material: ENVO:00002003 | host: Homo sapiens | place: USA | collected 2012 ...
GCGCACACAAGCAAAAGAGTGAGCGTTATCGCTTGCGATAATGCGATTTCAAAAGCGCAGTGTGCGACGCATCTCCCGGAAGGGATACCGTATAAAAAAAGACGCCGTGGTCGGCGTCTTTTTTGTGTGACAATTGATTATTCGATAAAGGGACCGAGTGCTTCGATAAGGTCCGCGCAGTTGTCGCTGAATACTTCCAGCACCACCGGGGTGGACAGGTCAAGGCTGAATATGCCGAGTATCGACTTTGCATCCACAACGTGACGGCCGCTTCTCAAATCCATATCGTAGTCAAACTTATTCGTGACGTTTACGAAATGTTTGACGCTCTCTGCTGTACCGAGATTTAAGGTAACTGATTTCATATTGTCTCCTATATACAAAAAATTATTTCAAATTAACTTTTTCGTAAGGAATTTTAGCATTTATGACTTTTTTTGTCAATTATTTACAGGCTGTACTTTTCCTTTATCTGCGTAAAAGTATAGGGTGCGTCGAGAAACGCTTTGTGCGCGTCGTATAAGGAGTAGCCTTTGTTCGTCAGCCCGTTTATGACGTCGGTAACCTGGATATAGCCGTAGTAATAGGTCGCGGCGTTTGCGGGCTGCATAATCGCGTCGAAATAAAGGTTTGTCGCGAAGTCGGAAATCGTGCTTTCCTTGTAAACGAGTTTTTTGCTGTCGGACGGATCCTGTGCGGAAGAATTCAGAAAGTATGCGTGTTCATTAAGCTTCACGGTGTCGGTGAGCCAGGTTTCGATGTCTTTCGCGGAAACGCCGTCGTAATTGACTTTCATATCGACAAGCACGCGAAGGTATCCTTGCGCCAGAACTTTTTTCACGCGGTAGCGCATAATAAGGTTGTCTTTGCTGTCGGTTTCGCCGTAAAGATTTGCGGCGTAATGTTCGGCGTAGGTTGCCCAGCCTTCCTTGTATGCGGTGGGACAAAGCACTTTCACGATGTTGTGCTGATTGCTGTTTTTCAGGTAATTGTACTGATAAAGGTGGCCGGGGATTCCTTCGTGCGACAACAAATCGTACGACAGATAACCCGTGCTGTCCCGGTTGTTGATGATAATCGTTTCGTCCGACGACTTATTGTCAAGGGGCGACACGAAGTACGCGGCGGGCGCGAAGTTATCCTTCATACTTTCGTCCACGACTTTGAGCGTTACGTTTCCCGCCGTAGTTGAAAATGCGGGGAATGTCGGCGAAAGCAAGCCTTTAAGCGTGTCAATCGTATTATAAAGTGCGTTTTCCGACCAATCGTCGTTGTTAAAGGCGTTCACGACTTCCTTGTCGATGTCTTCTTCCTTAATGCCGAGCGCGACAAGTTTTGTGCGGATTTCTTCGATTTCCGCAGTCGTTATGTTGAACTCGGTCATAAGTCTTTGTGCGGCGGACGCAATCGTATCGCGCGTGCCTGTCGATGACTGGAACAGGGCGGCGTAATAGTTTTTGCCCGTTTCGCCGTAGGACGCGTATCCGCCCGAAACCCTTTCGATAAGCGTGCCGAGGGCAGGATCGGAGAAGATATGTTTCAGGTCGTTGCCGAGCCTGACGTACGCCTTAATCATCGTACGGATACCTTCGGTTGCCTGCTTTTTATATGCGGTTTTTTGGTCGTCCGACAAGAAAGAGCAGCCGTCGATTTTTTGAATCATATTTTTGTAAACGAAGTTCTTCTTTACGTTATCGTCGGTTGCGTATTCGTCGGGATTTGTGTCCGCGCAGTTCATATAGTCGTAAATCGAAATGTTGTCTTCCGAAACGCCGCTTGCGATAATTTCTTCCCTTGTGTTAAGAATGTGCGCGCCCGTGAAATTGCCCGTTTGTTCAACCGCGTAAAAGAGATTTATGCGGTGCTTCGAGAACCCGTTTTTAATGCACTCGATTTCGTAATTTACGTATTCGGGAAACGCCGACGCCGTGTCGTTCATCAGGAAGATATAGTCCTTTACGTCCTGTTCGTCGCGGAGTTTGTATTCGGTAAGGTACACCGGGAGACTCGCCTGCATGCCCGAATATCCGCCGATGTAACTGTCCTGCATATAGTACGAGCCAGCAAGTTTCGATTCCTGAATGAAAAAGTATTGCAAAAACGTGAACAAATCCTTGTCGGAGTCGTTCATTTTGCTGTAACGATAGGTGTACGCCATAAGGGCGGCTTGCATTTTGTATGACGAATACGCCGCGTCGTAATCTTCCTTCGACGACGGGCGGGGAAGCGCAGCCTTTGGCGAGAGACCGAGCGCGGTGTCCGCGTCCTCAAAGAAGAAGTTCGCGCTCATCGCGTCGTTTGAGAACAGCGACGGGAACAATTCGTTTGCAAAGTCGTTTATATTATTTTTTCTGAAAATGTTGCAGCCCGAAAGGGTGACGACCGACACAAGAAGTATCGTCAACGTCAAAGCAACCGCCAATATTTTTTTGAATTTTTTATTCATAACTTGTCCTTTTTCCAAGTGTATATGTTTATTCTTTAATCTTATTCTATATCAATAAACATAAATTTTCAATAAAAATTCCGAAAAATTGTATTCCGTTGACGGAAATCCCGAAAGCGTGCAAATTTTGCGGAAAAATGAGAAAATATGACGTTTTTAATAGCCGTTCGTTGCAAAATCGCGGAGTATTTTGTATAATATTTCCAAAGGGGAAAGATTTTTATGTTTCAACAGGACAGAAAATATATGATAGGGCTCAAAGTCCTTGCAACGATTGCTCTCGTCTGCACGGTGGTTTTGTGGTGCGGACTTTGGGGAGCGTCGGCGACTCCACATGACAAAAGCAAAGTTGACACGCAGGAAGTGACCGACAAAATAGATTCAAAATACGGACTGTCCGCAAAGTTCGCCGAAAAGCTTGTCACGCAGCAAGTTTACGCCTCGCGAAGCGGAACGAAATATTTGTATAACGGGGACAAAGAGAAGTTAAAAGTATGGTTCGAGCCTGCCGAAACGCTTGACAGGGACGTAACGTTTGAGTCCAAAAATCCCGACGTAGTCAGCGTTGACGAAAACGGCGAAATCACTTGTCACAAAAAGGGCGAAGCGGGCATTCTGGTTACCCTGAAAAGCGACAGTTCGGTTTATGACTGGGTAACGATTGGTTGTTATGGGGAGTTTCCCGAAGATACCGAGCACGCACTGGGCGATTTAACGTTAAAAGTCGGCACGTCGGCGATTGCAAAACTGAACGAGGGAAAGTTGGATACTTCCGCCGCAACATACACGGTGGAGGACGAAAGCGTCGTTAAGGTTCATCAGGACATGTTTTTCGCGCTGAAACCCGGCACGACAACCATCACCGCAACGTTCAAAAAGAATAACGAAAAAGCAAATGCGACAATCACGGTTGTTGAAGACGAAACCTTTAAAGCACCGACGAATATCGTCTTTAAGAATAACGGCAACCCGACGTTTACTTACGGCATTGTTTCGACAAAAATCGGCAGTATAATCGAAAAGGTCGAACCCATGGGAAGCGTCGGCGATTTCATCGTCACGTCCGACAACACCGACGTTATCCGCGTGAATTACGGATATCTTGCAATCGTCGGCGTCGGGACAGCCGAGTTGACTTATACTTCGCCGTACAAAGGTTACACTCAAAAAGTGTCGGTAAACGTTGCGTATCCCGAACCGACCGGCATCGATATCATCGGTCCCGACGTCATTTCGCCGAATAATACATATGAATATAAGGCGGTGCACGAGCCGTGGGCGTTTTCAAAGTGCTTCACGTGGGAAGTCGTCAGCGGAAAAGCAACGATCACGGAAGACGGTTTGCTGAAATCGAACAGGTTTGGCAAGGTGGTTATCCGCTGCACAAGCACAATCGACCCGAGTTTCAGCGAAGAAAAGACCATCGAGGTCAAGTTGTTTTCGGACAGTTATGAGTTCGTCCGCAAGTTTCTGGGGCACGGCGGGCTTTCCGCATTGCTCGGATTCGGCATTTTCGGCACGCTGTTTTTGCTGTGCAAACATAAGTGGCTTTGTGCGGTGTTAAGCCCCGTTCTGGCGTTTATTTATGCGGGCGTCAGCGAGGGTATTCAGTATTTAACGCCGGGACGATGTTGTTCAATCGTCGACGTTCTCACCGACTTTATCGGCGCGCTTGTCGGCATTGCGATTGCGGCATTGTTGGTGGGAATCGTCCTTGGTATCTGGCGACTTGCAAACAAGGATAGTTTCGACAGATTGTCCCGCGCCTACAAGACGCTGTCTTTCCGCACCCTGTTTCGTAAAATCCCCATGTCAAGCAACACTCCCGATTCTCCGGACAACACCGCTGCGTCATAAATAGCATTTTTGAAATCGCATTATCGCAGGCGATAATATTTTGGCCGGGTTCTTGCCCTTGACTTAGTCTCGGCTCAAAAAAACACACACCATATTCGGTGTGTGTTTTTTGTGGAGGGAAAAAGGAAGACACAAATGAATATATGCGCAAGCTTGGTGTTGCTTAAAAACACATAAATGCAGAGAGATGGTTAACTGTAAACACAATTGTAGACATAATCCACAAAATATTTGGAAATATTGTGCACAAAAGTGTTGACAACGTAAATAATGGTGCTATAATTAAAAAGAAATCTCATTGATGAAGGTAAAATATGTTAACAGAATTTGGAAAAGTGATGAGAATAATACGCATAAATACCGGGGATAGCATGCGCGACATGGCTGCGAAAATCGGTATGAGCGCAACTTATTTATCGGCTATTGAGACAGGGAAGAGAAATATCCCGTCAAACATGGAAGAATTATTGTTTTCGCGGTATGATTTTTCAGAAAAAGATAAAAAGCGAATAAAGGATGCCATTGAACAATCTGCCGCGCAAGTGAAGATTGATTTGACAGAAATGGCAGAAAAACAGAAAAAAATAATTTATTCTGTTGCAAAAGGCGGGATTGACGAAGCAACACTTGATAAGCTTTGTGAAATAATTAAAAACAAGGAGACAGCGGGGAAATGAAAGAGAAAGTATTTTGTCCAAGTCAAAAGAGCGAGAACGTTATTATAGAATATACAGATGATTTTATTCTTGATAAAAAGTCTAAAATATATGTTCCAAATCAATATAAAGCAATTGTATTTGACAATGAGAAAATTGCATTCAGGGTTGATTCGACAGCAGAAAAGATAATTTATAAAGAGTGTGGAAAAGAATTTTTAGCGCATACAATGAGGATTGCTTTCTTAAGAGTAAAAGCAGTTCCTGATATTTTGTGGGGATTTGGACATATTCAGGTTAAAAATGAAAAGCTTAAAGAGGCTTATGAAGTCGGAACAAACGGATCCTGTCATATAAAAGTTGTCGATTATTCAAAATTTGTCAACAGCTTTCCGATGGGTAACGACATAACTATTGATACAATAAAAGAAAAAATTAGAACAACAATAAATACAATTGGCACTCCCATCGTAAGCATGTGTTTTGCCAATACCGATGTATCAATATTTGAAGTCGATTCATTGATAGGGTGGATTCGCAAAAAATTGCAAGAGGGCTTGAATAGTGATGAAAAAATCAAGAATCTCGGAATAAAAATTGAAGAAGTTACTATTGCGGGTATTCATGTAGACGAAAATGATTTAGAACTAATTAAAAATCGTATTAACGATATTTTGGGAATGGATGATATTACCGATTCACACGAAGATGACTCAGTGTCATATCGAGTAGATATCGATAAACTTCAAAACGAGATATATGAAAGATTGTCCGAAGAGATTGCTGCTTCAGAATTGAGGACTAGAACAGAAAACGAAAAAAGAATTGAGGAAGGCATTTCAAAAAACAGAAGAGCAACGGTAGAAACTGTTTTAGAATATGTGAAAGGGCAATTCGATGAATTCGGAAAGACAATTTCTAATGAACTGGATGAAAAAATACAAGAACTTTTGCCGCTTTATGATGCTGCCAAAGCGGAAAATATGAACAAACTCAATATCACGGCGGAAAGTTTGATCGCGAATGCAAAAGATGAAGATGACTATGTTATGGCAGCATCGAGAATATACTCAAACGTCGAGGATAATTTTATTCATAAATTTAATTTGTGGCATGAAAACGAAAAGTTTTTGATTGATTATTGTGAGTATCTATCTATTGCAAAAAAAGCGGTAATAGGCAATAGATATCTGCTGAAACATAAAAATCCGAACGGAACTTTCACGGTGGCCGAACCCAGAGTGTGCGAAAAGGATAACGATGGAAATCCAACAGTTGTTGAAATGTTTCCGATAGTCAGATTTTTAAAAGCAGGTCTAACGCCAGTAGAAGCCCAATGTGCATCTGACTTTTGGATGATACTAAACAAGATAAGACATAAATCGGATGAAAATAAGCAAAAAATCCAAGAAATGCTTTCCAGGAGGAACGTTACAATGCAAGAGTATCTTCTGGCAGGATTAAAGTTTTTCCAAGAAAAAGGATTGTATACAAAAGATTGATAAGGAGAAGAAATTATGAAAAATTATACACCCTCGGTTAAAAACAATAACCAAATTAAAGATGATATTTTGCAAGAATTAAAAGCATTCTTGTACCGTGTCGAAAAAGGAAGATATAATAGCAACATAGATGAAGAGACTATAAGGGGGGTTTATGAGTCTTTACATGAAGCATATGAGAATTTAGAAGGTACGATATTTACGGGAGATGAAGACCTTGCAAAGGTTAATGCTAAAATTGAAGAGAATATAGGCATCGTAAAAAAAGCGTTGGAGCAAGATTATTCGAATAGGCTTGTCGAATCAGTTGAAAATTTACTCTATTATTTTGATTCGTTTAGAGCATTGGGAGACGGGAGTATAAGTTATCTTGACGAAGAAGAGGATAAAAACAAAAGACTTTCATGGTCTAAACGCAGACTATATGAAAAATTGGACGAATTGAAAGAAATAAAGACTACTTTCGAACAGCAGGAAAAACGTCTTGAGAAGGAGATCAAAAATCTTGAAACAGACCTTTCCGAACTTGACGAAAAAATGCTCAATGAAGATAACGAACGCCTAATAAACGACTTATTCCGTAAGATTTCTGCATTAAAAAGTAAGCTTGATATGCTTAATGTGAGACGTAGCAACTATTCCGCATGTTTCAACATTCTTGATATAATTTATGCAAACGCAAACGAAATTCTTACGGCGAGTCAGTTTAGCATGGAAGAGGCTACAAAAGCAAAAGTTTTGCTTAATATAGGAAAGCTCAAAGCCGTTGTCAATGAGCCTGATAAAGCGATTGCTATCCTTAAAGTTATGGATAAAGATATTAAGTCGATATCTGAAAAAGTTAAGAGCATGGACGAAAAGGTGTTCGGTTTGGATACGAAGCAAACAAGCGTGACCGAAAGTGCACTTGCATATAAAGAAGAACTTATGCGTAAAAAACGCGAAAAAGAATTCAACGGCGAAAATCTCGACGAGCTTGAAAGAGGCAACGCCGCTTTAACGAAAAAAGTTGGGGAGGATGAATAAAATGGCATTTTTTAAAACCAAACAAGAAAAGGAAATAATGGCGCAAATGGCTCGAGACGAACAACTTGAGATTTTTAACGATAAGATTAAAGAATTACAGACAAAACGCGAAGAATACGCAAACATTGCAGCGACGGCGGAAATAAACGGTGACACCGGCACGTATGAGGTGGCATGTAATGCGTTAATTGAACTTAATGACGTTATCTCGAGCTTGATGCAAACGAAATCGAATTTCGATATTATAAACGTGTCGAATTCAATTGCGGTAAGTATGGCAACGGCAATGAGCGCGCTTGATTCTATGGCAAACAATAAAGCTCATTTCCCGGATATTCGCAAAGTTCAAAAAGCGAATGCAAAGGTTGCAAAATATATGCGAACAATCAAAATTTCGCAAAAAGCTATGGCGGGGGCAATGCGCACGTCCAACCCTGCAAACAAGGCAAGAAGTCAAGCCGAAATGGATGCTGTTAGGCCGATGATTGACGCGGCAAGAGCCAAGCTCGCCGGTTCTGCGCCTATATCGAGCAACGTAGATATTTCTGCTGAAATCAATGCCGAAAAAAACAGAATTATTTAGCACGCTTATCGTAAAGAAATAGCGCAATTTGGATTGGTATATGCAACGTGTTGAAGATTTAAAAAAAGAATGCAATGAGCTTTTTTCACACGCTATTAACGAGATCGAAGTAAACGGTGACGTGATGGTTGTTCGGAATTGTTTGCTTTCGGCATCCGAAAAACTTGTAAAAATCAGCAGTGTCGACATCTCCATGAAAGTAGAATGCGAAACAAAGGCAAAAAAATTACTTAATGTTTCAAAGGCAATAACAAATAAGAACGATTTTAAACAAGCGTATTTTGTTTTAACAGGAAGAATTTTAGATGCTCCTCAAAAAAAACAAGCAGTAGAATCAAATCGCGAACAAAGTGCATTGAAATCTATAGATAATCCGAATGTCACAAAAAACTTCGACACGTCCGCTAATGAAAAATTTACATCACAGGACTATCTGTTCAACTGGGACGAGCGCCCTATGGTATGTTTTGATGACGTGGCCGGTCTTGAGGGAGTAAAAGAAGCGGTTTTCAACAAAGTAATTATGCCATTGAAGACGCCGGAGTTGTTCGACGGGTATGAGAAAAAGAACGGAGGCGGAATACTATTATATGGACCGCCGGGAACAGGGAAAACAATGATTGCGGCAGCAATAGCGCATGAAATAAACGCGAAATTTTGTTCTATCGGTCCGTCAGAACTTTTGAGAAGCGGCATAGGAAACTCCGAAAAGCTTGTAGCAACACTTTTCAAAGAGGCAAGGAGTTTTCCGTGTTGCGTTGTTTTTTTCGATGAGTTAGAATCGTTGTGTCCCATCTCAACGCATGCTCAACATGCGAGACAAATAAGGTCCGAATTATTGAAACAAATGCAAGGTATGGATTCATATAACGAATCGAACAATAAAATATTGCTCCTTGTCGGCGCAACGAACAAACCGTGGGACGTTGATCCTGCCTTCGTTCGGCCGGGAAGGTTTGGGACCAGGGTGTATGTCGATTTGCCAAACGAGGATGCAAGAAGGTATATGATTGATAAGTGTTTAAAAAGGATATCAAGTAAAAATAAAGTCAGGATTGCCGAAAATATCAATATTGACTCGGTTGTGCAAGCAACAAAAGGGTTTAATGGCTCGGATATCACAAATTTACTGGATGCGATGCAAGAAAACTCGATAAAGCGTGCATGTCAAACGAACGACAAGATTATTTTGCAGCAAGATTTTGATATTGCTCTTGAAAAAGTACATTCGTCCGTCCAAATTAAAGACGTTGAACGATTGGAAGAATGGGTAAAAACCAATGGCTAAAAAAGAAATAAGACAGAGTACCAAGTAAATTGGGCGAAAAAGGTTTGCAAAACAGATTAAAACGATTGAAATATTTACAGTGAAGTTAGGAGAGGGTTATGTCAGCAAATATTTGTAACATATGCGGTGCAAATTTAATATACAAAGACGGGAAGTGGGTATGCCCCGCTTGCGGAGCATATAGAACTGAAGAAATTTCTAATGAAGAAGTTACCCTTTTATATAATGCCGCGCAAAAATTACGTCTTGCAAGTTTCGACGATGCAGAAGAAGCGTATAGAGATATTATTGCGAAGTATCCCGAAAATTCCGAAGCACATTGGGGACTTGTTTTATCGAAATATGGTATTAAATATGAAGATGATTACGACGGCAAAAAGTTACCGACATGTTACGCTACTAGTATCGAAAGTGTTTTGACCGACAAAGATTATCTCGATGCCGTTAGGCTTTGTAAGGATAAGTATCAAAAGGAAAATTATATCGAACAAGGCAAGATTTTGGAAAAAATCCGCATCGAATGGCTTGAAAAAGCAAGCAAAGAGCCCAAATATGACATCTTTCTTTGTTTTAAGGATTCGGACAAGCTCAACAATATGGTGAGAACGGACGATAGTATAGAGGTTGCAAACCTTTATACTCATTTGTCGTCACTTGGTTATAAGGTGTTTTATAGTAGCGAAAGTCTACGCGATAAAGTTGCCGAAAAATATGAGCCGTACATATACAATGCATTGAATACAGCCACAACGATGATAGTTTATGGCAGTAAAATCGAGTACTTTTCGTCGGTCTGGATGAAGAACGAATGGACAAGATACGTTCGTCGATTAAGAGAAGGTCTAAAAATTGAAGGTTCTCTTATTATAGCATGTGAAGGAGTAAATCCAAGCGATCTTCCGCGTCCGCTCAATCAAATGCAAGTGCTTGACGCTCGCAAAAAGACTTTTTACGGCGATTTGGAAGCACATATAGCAAAAATAATCAGTATTGCACGCCGTCCGAAAGCAACCGTGGAAAGAGTTGAAATTTCGAGCGCAATCGGTAAGAAAAAGGTGTCGATTGACAATCAGATCAAAACGATAAAAGTCGGCGGCGGTGTTGGCAAGAAAACCCCGGTCGTGATAGATAATGCCGTTTCCGTTCGTGAAATCGGTCGTTACGAAGTTCCTGCTCTTACGCCCGATGAAGATACAAAATTAAAGAGCGTCAATCTTTTCTTGCAAAAAGAGTTGTTCGACAATGCCCAAAAAGTAGTCGACGAAATATTAGGGAAGAACAAATATAATGGTCAGGCTCTTCTTGCCGATTTATTGATTCGGTATAGAGTGAAAAATATCGACGAATTGTCCGATAAGGTTGGAGAGATAGAAGATTTTACACAATTTAACACGGTTATCGAATACAACGATAAAGAAGTTGGAGAAAAACTGATCGCTATTATTGGACAAAAAATACGTCTTGAGGTTGCAAACAGCAGGTATAATGTAGCAATAGATTGCTTGAAAAAAATAGTTATATATAATAGCGATGAAGTATTTGGCATAAGAACCGAGCTTCGTAAAACCTCGGCGAAACTGCTAACCGTTGCTCCCAAAATCTCGGCCGAGATTTTTGACATTCTCTTAAATTCTTACCAAGACAGCGAAACATATATTGATTATATTCAATCTTTTGTAGATGATTGCATAAAAAACAAGCAGTTTTCAATTGCACAAAAATATAATGAAAGAATAATTGAACTTGATGATGGTAATCTGAAAGCCACATTTGCGCAGGCCTACATTTATGTTCAAGCCACAAGCTTTGATAATTTTGTTTCTCTTGCGGACAAATTTGTCGATTTTAAATTGTTCGACAACGCATTAAAGCATTTTGACGAAAATAGCACAACAGAGTGTTTCAACAGTTTCAGAAAAATTGTAGCAAGATTAATATTAAGACAAAAATCCGGAAACGCGATTGTTGACTGGTTTGATTTCATAGTCAAGTACGAATTTGTTGGACGTGACGAGTTTATAGAAGAAACTATGAATTCGTTGCCAAATTTAAAAGATTTGGCAGACAGGGCAAAGGTTTTTGACCATGTGATTAAGTGTATTGACGGTAATGATATCGAAAGGCACATTGCATCAAGGTTGTCTTTTGCCGCCAAATTGCTGGCTGCAGAAAACTACACGCTTGCAAATAAATACTACAAAGAAGCGCTCGATATCGAAGAAGGAAATCTTGCTGCCTTATGGGGAGTTATTTTATGTAATATCGGGGCGGCGCGAAAACCGGATATAGCTAACAAGATTGAAAATTTCAGTTATTTTACAGAGTTGGAAACGCTTTTGAGATATTGCCCAAATGTTGGAATTCGCACAGAATATCTCGATAAACTTGTAAATGCCGTATTATTTAAATCAGCAACGATTTGTGATGAAGTATCAATTAATAAATTATCAAAGGTATTTGATGGAATAATCAAGTATTATCCTGAAGAATGCAATGAAATATTGATTAAACAGCTTCAAAAATTTGCCGATAACTGCAAAAACAGCTCGGCGTTTTCGCTTGCGGAAAAATATTACGCAATGGTTCTTGCCATCGACAACATGAAGCATGAGGCGTATTGGGGGTTATTACAAGCAAAATTGAATTGTCGAAACAACGACGATTTAATAAAACAGAAAAAGACAATTTCCGAGTTTTCAGAATTCAGCAGCGCTATTGCTGCCGCAAGTAATGACGAAAGAAGCGCAGACAAGTATGCATCCATTGCAAAAAACCAAATAGATTATTGGGAAAATCAACATAAAAAGGAAGTTGCAAAAAAGAGGAAAAATAAAAAGATAGCGATTTTCTCTTCTATAACTGCTGCCGTTCTCGTAATAGTCATTGCGCTTGTTGGAGTATTCAAATATATTAATATCGAAAAGAATTTCAAGTTCGTTGAAAACGAAAGTGGATATACGATTAACGTAGGGAAATATTATAAGGAAAGCAATGTTGAAATACCTGCAACTTATAATGGTAAACCCGTGACGAAAATTTCTGACGGAATGTTTGAAAACGATACGAATATTACGACAATAACGCTTCCGTCTAATATAACGCACATAGGAAACAACGCTTTCAAAAACTGCACTAACCTTAAACGGATAATATTTAAGAGTGCAAGAACATATGGTTCTGTTGCAGTTGACACGCAAGGCGATAATTATGAAATAAACGCAGGGGCTCTTGCCAGTGGAAATAATGATCCGAATAACAATGTCACATTTATTGGAGAAGGCGCTTTCTATAATTGTCTTGCATTGGAGAGCATAGACGTATCGAGCGCAACATCAATAGGGAAAGAAGCGTTTTACGGATGCTCAAAACTTGAAAGCGCAAGTTTAAATGATAACCTTGCGAAGCTGGCTGATGGCGCGTTTAACGGTTGTTTGAAACTGAACAACATGCAGCTGCCTTCCGCATTAACCGAGATAGGTGCGAATTGCTTTGTAAATTGCAAAACATTAGAGAATATCGTTATTCCTGCTACAACGAACAAAGTCGGAGCAAATATTTTGAACGGTTGTACCGGATTAAAGAAAATAGTTCTCGAAGACAGAGACAAAGATTTGTCCGGTTTCGATAAGGATTGGAAATCCGGAATTCCCGAAACGGTTGAATTGAAAATTGGATTTAGAATCTCACTCGATTATAATGGGGCAACGAGCGGTAACAAAACGAAAACAAGTATAGTTTGCGTTGGCGAAAGATATATGTTGCCTGTTCCCGAAAGAGTCGGTTACAAGTTTATCGGTTGGTATGACGGAATAAAAGATGCAAATAAGATTACCGACGAAAACGGTAATTCTGTCGGCGTGTATGAAAAATACGAGTCTGTTTCGGCACATGCGATTTGGGAAGCGAACTTAAATGAAATAGTGTTCAATTCAAACGGCGGCGAAGGCGAAATGGATAACCAAAAGATCGCTACCGATGCTACCGTTGCATTAAATGAATGTTTGTATACAAAGAAAGGCTATACTTTTGCCGGTTGGGGTACTACGGCCAACGGTGAGGTGAATCATAGCGACAAAGCCGATTATATGATGGGTACAAACGCTCAATACATTCTTTATGCAATTTGGACGCCTAACGACAACATGTTGCATTTTGAATCTAACGGCGGTAGTGGAAAAATGTCGGATATAACTATTGCGACGGACGCAAAAGAAACTCTTCCCGCTAATGCGTTTACAAAAATCGGATATGACTTTGTTGGTTGGGCGAAAAGTGAAAACGGCGGTAAAGTTTATTCCGACGGCGATTTGTATACTATGGGAACAGAAAACGCAACGTTGTATGCGTTGTGGACTCCTAAAACGTATGAAATAACTTACAATCTTGAGGGTGGGCAACTCGCCGTAAAAAACAAGCCTAATTACAATATAGAGACGGCCACATTTAATCTTAATAATCCAATCAAACGCGGATATGAGTTTAAGGGATGGTCGGGGTCCACCCTTGCCGGTAACGCAAACCAAAATGTTTCCGTAAAAACCGGAACTTATGGAGAATTAACGTTTACGGCAAACTGGAAAGTGATAGAGTATCCCATTGTCTATAATTTGAACGGAGGAACAAACAGCATAGCCAATCCTGAAACTTATACGATTGAACAGGAAGTCCACTTGCAAGCGCCGGAAAGAAAAGGATATGACTTCACCGGTTGGTTGGACAGCGACGTTATTTCAAAAGGAAATGTCGGCGAAAAGACGTTCACGGCAAAATGGACGGCCATAGACTATAGGATAGATTATTATTTAAATGGAGGGATTAACGGTGAGGGAAATCCCACAAAGTATAATATTGAAAGTGGAAAAATAGTATTAAAAGATCCATCGAAGAAAGGATACAAGTTTATTAAGTGGACAAACGACGGTATAATAAATAGCGGAAGTATCGGCGTTAAGTCGTTTACAGCCGAGTGGGAGATTGAAAATTATGCCATATCCTATAATCTTGACGGAGGCATAAACAATAATAATAACCCAAGCACATACAACGTGAATGACAGCATAACGCTCGCCGAACCGACTAAGACGGGATACAGGTTTATCGGATGGTCTGATAATGGCTTAATTTCAAAGGGCAGCGTCGGCGAAAAGACCTTCACAGCAAGTTGGGAAATTATCAATTATGATATTATATACAATTTAGATGGCGGAATAAACAATAGTTTAAATCCGAATGATTATAATATAAATACTCCCGATATCGTATTAAATGCTCCTACGAAACTAGGGTATAAGTTTATCGGCTGGTCTGATAACGGAACAATTGTGAGTGGAAGCATAGGTAAAAAGACGTTCACGGCGAATTGGGAGATTGAAAATTATACAATTTCCTATAATCTTGACGGAGGTATAAACAATAATAACAACCCAAGCACATACAACGTAAATGACAGCATAACGCTCGCCGAACCGACTAAGACGGGATACAGATTTATAGGATGGTCTGATAATGGCGTTATTTCAAAGGGCAGTGTCGGAGAAAAGACGTTCACGGCAAGTTGGGAAATTATCGAGTATAAAATCACTTACGTTTTGAACGGCGGAACGAACAGCGAATTAAATAAAGACTATTATAACGTTGAAAATGAAGAAATAATACTTGCCGCGCCCACTCGCGCAGGTTATACCTTTAACGGTTGGACAAACGAAGGCAAAATACCTGCACAGTCAACTGGCGATAAGGAATTTGTCGCAAGTTGGACGGCAAATCAAAACACACTCAAATTCAATGCAAATGGCGGAAACGGCGGCGAAATGCCCGACGTAACTTTGTCAACCGATGAAGAGTATAAATTGCCGAAGAACGCATTAACGCGATACGGATATACTTTTGCCGGCTGGTCCACCAAAGCCGATGGCACGGTAGAGTTTGAGGATGAGTCCGTTTATACGATGGGCGCCGACAGCGAAGTTACTCTTTATGCAATATGGTCTCCCGTGACTTATAAAATAACATATGAACTAAATGGAGGCAAAGCCGAAAATATAACCGAATATTCCATTGAAACAGGTGAATTCTCGTTGAATGCACCCACTCGTGCAGGATATACTTTTACGGGTTGGAGCGGAAGCAATCTCACGGGCGAAAATAATATGACTGTAACGATTACAGACGGAACGTATGGTGATTTGTCGTTTGTCGCGCATTGGCAAGCGAATGAAAACACACTTGTATTTGACGCTAACGGCGGCGTTGGTACTATGGGAAGTCGAAAAGGGCGTACTGGTTCGACGGTGATACTTAACGCAAACACTTTTACTCGCAAAGGTTATGATTTTGACGGTTGGTCGACGGAAAAGGGTGGTAAGAAGCAGTATTCGGATGGGGGATTCTATAGAATGGGACCGGATGAAGTTAATATACTTTATGCCGTTTGGGTTCCTCATTTAAATGATCTTGTTTTTAACGGTAACGGAAGCGCATTTATTATTATGGAAAAAATGCAGCTTTATACAGGGCAAACGCATACGTTGAAAAAGAACACCTATCGAAAACAAGGCTATACGTTTTTAGGGTGGTCTACTACAAAGGATGGGGCGGTGGAATACTTGGATGAAGCCGAGTACGTAATGGGCGAGGAACCGTCAGTAACACTTTATGCAGTATGGCAGGCAAACGAGTATACGATTTCAATGGATCCTCAAAACGGCGACTTGAGCACATCACAAAAAGTTGTCTATAATAGTCCATATAAGTTTTTTGTTCCCATAAGAAAAGGGTATAAGTTTGATGGGTGGTTTACCCAAAAAGGAGGGAATGACAGTAGGCTTACCGATTCGGAAGGGAATAGTATCCAAAACTGGAATAAAGTCGGCAATATAACGATTTATGCCAATTGGCTTGGAACAGACGGTATTCTTTATACTGAAAAAGATACAACATACACGGTCAGCGGGGTGTCTGATAAGACGATTACCGAAGCCTATATCCCCGAATATTACAACGGAAAACTTGTTACTACAATAGGAGGGAATGCGTTTGCTGGCTGTAATCAACTTTCGGATATATTTGTGCAAAAGACAATTCAGACGATAGAAAAAGGAGCGTTCTCAGGATGTTCCGCGTTAACGCGCCTTGTAGTTCCGTTTGTAGGAGAATCGAGAACGGCAACGCAAGAAAAAGGCTTGCTGACTTATTGGTTCGGTCAAAACAGTGCGGAAAATACAGAAGAGATATATCAATTCTTCTTGGGTGTAGATGGCTTTGATCAAACTTACTCGGCATATGTCCCACTTTCTCTTACCTATATTGAGTTGTCTGACACAACGCGAATACCATATGGAGCATTTTCCTATATGTCGAAGCTCCAAAATGTGTCGTTTGACGGAGTTTCTGAAATTGAAGAAAGGGCTTTCGAATACGCAACGGGTATATCGACTTTTGATTTGCCCGACACATTAAAATCTATAGGGACAAATGCTTTTGCACATACAAGCATCAAGGAGATTGTAATTCCGGCTTGTGTGCAAAATATCGGCGAAGGTGTTTTTGCCGGGTGTAAGGCTTTGACGAAAGTGAAAATACCGTTTGTAGGTCAGAGTGCGGAGGCAACAGGATATAGTGCAGTGCTCGGATGGCTGTTTGGGCAAAATCGCTATGACGGAATGGTTGCAACGACACAAGGCTCTTGGACTTCCTATATTTCGGCTGTGTTAAAAACAGTCGAAATAACAAACGCAAGCACTGTTCCCGAGTATGCGTTTGCCAATATTAAAACATTGAAGAGTGTAACACTTGCAAACACTGTTACAACAATCAAGGATAATGCTTTTAGAGGTTGCACTGGTTTAACAAATATCGATCTGCATCTTATTTCAACCATAGGCGGTTCGGCATTCTATGAGTGTTCGGGATTAACAAGCGTAAATCTTGAAAGTGCAACATCAATCGGCAGTAATGCGTTTTTCAAAGCGTACAGTCTTGAATCGGTTGATTTTTCCGACAATTTGACAACTATTGGCGGTAGCGCATTCTACGCTTGCAAAATCGGGAAAATAGAAATTCCAAATAGTATAGTTTCTATCGGAAGTTCCGCGTTTGAGGCTAATAGCGTATTGAGAACGATTATTATACGAAAAGGAAGTGCAATGCTTCCTTATTCCACAGATATGCTGACAGGCTTCAATAGTTATGCAAAGATATATGTACCTGATGGATTGCTTGCGTCTTATAAGAGTAATAGCAACTGGAAAGCGCTTGGCGTAGACAAATTTTATGGATTGTCTATCATAAAATCAAACAGAATGGCGATTAGCGGGAATACGTTGGTTCAATATTTTGGTACGGACGAGTCGGTTACAATCCCGAGTTCAACTACCAATATTTTGCCGTATGCATTCTATCGCAACTCGTTCGTCAGGCGCATTGTCATCCCGGGAACTATCACAACCATAACAGATCATGCTTTTTATGGGTGCGATAACCTTGAAACTGTTAAGTTGATGAGAGGAACGACTCAAATTTCGAGCTATGCTTTTGCCGAGAACGCGTTATTGCAATCCATCAATTTGCCCGACACTCTTGTCAACATAGGCGCGTATTCATTCAAGAATACCGCACTTACTAATATAGTTGTGCCGAACAGTGTAACAAGCATAGGTGCTGGTGCGTTCCAAGGTTGCCCGCTTAAAAGCATAACGTTGCCGTTTGTAGGGGGTAGTAGAGCAACAAGTGACAGTGTGGAAAGCACATCATCGTCCACGTATTTAGGTTCACCATATTTGTTTGGGTATATTTTTGGTGCCGAAACGAAGGATACTGGGAGTTCTAATGCGCCAAATTCAACTGACGGATTAATATACCAAGGTCAGCAATATTACCACTACTATAATAGTCCTAGATCTTACTACTATTGGACGAGATACTACATTCCTGCTACCTTAAAATCGGTAGTAATAACCGCTGCCACGGGAATATCCGCAAATGCATTTTATGGATGCACGATGATTGAATCGTTGACATTGAACGAGGGAATAACAACAATTTATGACAATGCATTCTACAATTGCACAGCCTTGAAATCTATGGTCTTACCGACAAGCGTAACAGAAGTAGGAAGATACGCTTTCTACGGATGCAGCAATATGGCAAACATAACGTTGTCTAACCTGACGAAGATAAGCGATTATATGTTCGATGTATGCTCTTCACTTGATGGAGTAGTGTTACCTGAAACGTTGACAGAGATAGGCAATTATGCATTTAGCGGATGTGTTGGTTTAACCGGCATAACCATACCCAATACTGTTACAAACATAAGGCGTAATGCATTTAGCGGATGTACCGGTATAACAGAACTCACGTTGCCGAATGGATTGCAGACAATTGGACAAGAAGCATTCAAGAATATGCAATTGCAATCCATAGTAGTGCCTAACAGCGTGACAAGCATAGGCACTGGTGCATTCCAAGGTTGTCCGCTTAAAAGCATAACGTTGCCGTTTGTAGGGGGTAGTAGAGCAACAAGTGACAGTGTGGAAAGCACATCATCGTCCACGTATTTAGGTTCACCATATTTGTTTGGGTATATTTTTGGTGCCGAAACGAAGGATACTGGGAGTTCTAATGCGCCAAATTCAACTGACGGATTAATATACCAAGGTCAGCAATATTACCACTACTATAATAGTCCTAGATCTTACTACTATTGGACGAGATACTACATTCCTGCTACCTTAAAATCGGTAGTAATAACCGCTGCCACGGGAATATCCGCAAATGCATTTTATGGATGCACGATGATTGAATCGTTGACATTGAACGAGGGAATAACAACAATTTATGACAATGCATTCTACAATTGCACAGCCTTGAAATCTATGGTCTTACCGACAAGCGTAACAGAAGTAGGAAGATACGCTTTCTACGGATGCAGCAATATGGCAAACATAACGTTGTCTAGCTTGACAAAGATAAATGACTATACGTTCTATCGTTGTAGTTCTCTCGATGGAGTAGTGTTACCCGAAACAGTCATAGAAGTAGGTAATGGCGCCTTTTCCGGTTGCAAAGCGATGGCGAGTATAATTCTTTCCTCAAATCTTAATAGAATAGGGGAATATGCGTTTAGCTATTGTACGAGTTTAACAAAGGTCGATTTGCCGAATAAGCTTGCAACAATTGATACTTATGCATTTAATAATTGTTCTGCCTTGTCTGAAATTGAGATTCCCGATAATGTTACTGTGCTGGAGTATGCTGTATTCCACGGATGCAGTGCGCTGAAAACAATGAGTTTGCCTTATGCTGGAAGGTCGAGCGAATCCAATCAAGCAAAAGAAACAGATTATTCCATAACCGGCTCATTTACAAAATCGGGAAATGAATATATTCTCTCATCCGGGGAGTTTACATTTACCGCAAAACAGAAAATGACGATTCGGTTTAGTTGCAAAGTCAATGATGTGAGTTGTATTAGTATAATTACCGTTTCATTGAATGGGGACACAAGAATTGCGTCATTTATTAAAGCGGCATCATATTCTGGGAAGACTATAACTTTGGCAGCAGGTGAAACAATTAGGTTTGAGTTTTTTAAGGCGAGTGATGCACCTTCCGAACTTATGGCTTTTGTAAGATTTGACTCAATAGAATATGCCGAAGATGCGCCCTTTGGATCTTTGTTTGGTGAGTCTTCGTACAATGGAAGCAAGTCTGTAACGCAGAATGGAAAGACTTATTATGTGCCTACATCGATAACGGATGTTACTATAACAAAGCAGAATCGGATTCCTACTTGCGCGTTTGCTAATTGTAGTTTTATCGAAAACATAACACTGAACGAAAAAACATCAATAATAGATAACTTGGCATTCTATAATTGTTCGTCATTGAAGTCTATGGTATTGCCTTCAAGTGTAACAAAGATCGGAAATCAAGCTTTTTCTGGATGTAAAGGTATGACGAGCATAACTTTGTCTAATCTGACAAAGATCAGCGATTATGCGTTCCAAGGCTGCTCGTCGCTTGATGGAGTTGTATTGCCCGAAACATTGACAGAGATTGGCAATTATGCATTCAGTGGATGTGTTGGTTTAACCGGCATAACCATACCCAATACTGTTACAAACATAGGGCAGTCTGCGTTTAGTGGATGTGCGGGCATAACAGAACTCACTTTGCCGAATGGCTTGCAGACAATTGGACAAGAGGCATTTAAGAATATGCAATTACAATCCATAGTTGTGCCGAACAATGTGACGAGCATAGGTGCGAGTGCATTCCAAGGTTGCTCATACTTAAAAATCGTACATATTACAAATGGGGATGTAACCAACTTGACTGCGTTGGGTAAAGATGCATTCTCGGGAGCGCATTCATCGCTTTGCATTATTGTTCCGCAAGATGCATTTAAGGCATACAAGGAGGCAACGAATTGGTCAAGTTATGCAAACAAGATTTTTGCAGAAAACAATATTGTGGACAATTCATACCTTGTTGTGGACGGCGCGCTTAAGCAATATTTTGGCAATGCTGAAACTGTAACTATTCCCACAAATATAACATCAATTGGTAATTATGCTTTTGCATATTCCAACGTAAAGAGTGTGATGATCGGAAACAGTGTGACAACCATCGGACAATATGCTTTTGCTTATTGTGCGAGTTTACAGACCGTTACGATTGATGATTCTGTGACGAGTATAGGAGACTATGCGTTTTATAATTGCCAGAAATTAGAAACTGTAGCTTACGGAAGCGGATTGTCAGCCATTGGAAACTATGCATTTGCGGAGTGTTCCGAGTTGTCTAAAATTAACTCCACCGATAATGGAGTCTTCAACCTTAACGGCAACGGTCTTAAAAAGATTGGTAAAATGGCATTTAATAACGCAAATAAAGCGACAAAGATTATTGTGGGGAAATCAGTTGAAAGCATAGAACTTGGTGCGTTTAACGGCTGCAATAGTCTTGTGTCGATTGAATTGCCGTTTATCGGAATTGACCGCAACAGCGCATATAGTCAATCGCAAGTACTTGGATATATCTTCGGATATGAAACTTCAAACAAAGAAGGCACGACGATGCAATATACAAACTACTATTATTACATTCCTGCTTCGTTGCGAGAAGTTGTGATAACAGATGAGACCGTTGTATCCAAGAATGCATTTATTAACTGTTCAATGATCGAAAGCATAATAATTAAGTCCGATTTAACGTCGATAGAAGATTACGCTTTTTACAATTGTAATGGGCTGAAGACTATAACGATTGAATCGAACACTATGCCGACAATAAGTGCTTATGTGTTTAATGGCGATTCTACTGTTGTGATAAAAGTTAATAGTGCAATTTTGTCCGATTATCAATCCGATGCAAATTGGAGCAAGAGGACGTTGGAAGCGATAGTGGAAGGATACTGATAATGAATAACCAACCTAAAATTGAAGCGTATAAAAGCTTCTATCAACAAGCGAAAGATTATTACAACGCAGGGGATATCTCTGCCGCGAGAGACGCTTTTTTGAAGGCGGCGGAACTTGCCAACGACATTTCAGTCCATGCGACTTCTTACGACGTAAAAATGGAATATCATAAACTCGCTGTAAAAATAGTCGAATTCGTAAAAAAGGAATGCGTACATAAAAAGACGGTTACGGAAGCCGTTCCCGAAACGGATAGTATGGAAAGTAAACCTGTATTTAAGCCGCAAGAGAAATCTTCCGACGATACGAAGATTACTTTTGCCGACGTTGCAGGGCTTGACGATGTGAAAGAACAAATTCGTTTTAAGGTTTTATCGCCGATGCAGCGTCCCGAACTTGCCGAAAAATATAAAATTAAGGCAGGCGGTAAAATTCTGCTTTACGGTCCTCCGGGTACGGGTAAAACTTTTATTGCTCGTGCAATCGCCGGCGAAGTTGACGCGGAGTTTTTTGCCGTAAACTGCCAAGACCTTATTTCCAAGTATATGGGCGACAGCAGCAAACAACTCGACAGCCTTTTTACCGAAGCCGAAAAGCACGATAAAGCCATAATTTTCTTTGACGAATTCGATTCCGTGGCAAGTAAACGCGGAGACGGAACAAGCGGAGTCGATGCCGAAATGGCGCGTTTTGTAGCAACGTTTCTTACCAAAGTTGACGGTTTCAAGCCGTCGGCAAACAAAATGTTGTTGCTTATCGCTGCCACTAACCGTCCTTGGGCGTTAGACAGCGCAATGCTACGCGGAGGTAGATTTGATACGCAAATTTACGTCGGCGTTCCCGATCAGGCGGCGAGAGAGTTTCTTGTTCGCAAAGTTCTTGACGGTATCGACATGGAAGAGGACGTTGACTTATCTAAACTTGCGTACGTATTAAAAGGGTATGGTGGCGGAGATGTTACGGCTATTTGCGAGAGAATAAAACTTGAACCGTATAAGCGTGAAGTTTCTACTGGGCAGCCGCAAAAAATTACGCGCGACGATTGCAATAAAGTTCTTACAAATTCGCGCAACGTAATTACGCAGGAAGTAATAGATAAGTTTACAGCATACCGCAACGGGACATACAGTGGAGAGTAATTTGTAATGAAAAAACGGACAGAAGAATTAGTCGACGTCAGCAGTAATATTTTGGATATTGATGCTTTGCAAAGTATAAATGTAAATGCAAAAGAAGAGGAAGTCGCGAATTTTGCAGCCAATATAAAATCGCTCACTAAAGAACGAGACGATATAGTTCTGCCTTATCCCGACGTCGGGTTATACGATACCGGAAGAGATTACGATGAAATAGAGGATTTACAATATAAAAAAGGTAGTAATAAGTATTATTGGGATAAAATAGCCGAAATTGATAAGTACTTAGATGCGGATTCGTTATATAGTGGACATTTGAGTCGAGTGAATGGCGCCGAATACTATTTTGTGGATGCGTTTCTTTCTTCCCGTTTGTTGAAAAACAATAGCGTTTTGGTATCCGTAAACGATGCGGCATATAACGAAATATTCAAAAAATGGAAATTTCCCAAAAAAGGCGACGGTATTCGCTTTTCAAGAAATATCGATATTCAGCATAAAACCGTTAAAGACGTTTCTATTATTTATGATGATAGTAATGCTATATTCTCAAGTATTTCAGACTTGTTTTTACGTAATATTTTGATAAAGAATAAGTCTGACGGATTCATTCAAAGCATTATACAGACAATACAAGAAAAACAAAATGAAATCAGAATATTTGATGGAAATAAATCCATTATCGTGCAAGGCTGTGCCGGGTCCGGCAAGACGATGGTATTATTACACCGTTTTAAGTATTTAAAATATAACGGAATAGTCAACGGGAGTAATTATGCGCTTTTAGTACCGGGCGATAATTTTAAACATTTTATAAAAAATACGGCAAACGAATTCGGATTATACGATGAAAACGTATACACCTATACGGAGTATTTTAGATATCTATTGAATATTAGGGATAAAAAGTGGACTGAGGCTAATGAGTTAAATTTTACCGATAACTATTTGGCGACTGTTTATTCGGAAGATTTTGTAAGAGATAATTATTCCCGACTGACAGAATTTAGTTGTAAGATAATAAACGAAGTAATAGATTTTTGCGATGAAAAGTTGTCAAATCTTATAGCCGAGGAAAAAGCCGATATATTAGAGCGCATAGAGACTATCCAAAAAGAAACAGTGACGAAAATATCGTCGTTGTTTGATAAGATTCCTGTTTCGATTGACAGAGTGGATGTTAAAGATTACACCGATTTGTCTACAGCGGTAGAAAAAATAGCGGAGTTTTATTATGGGAAAGAAAACGAAATAAAACAAAAAACAATTGAACTTCAAAATAGTGTAATTTCGGAAAGCCTTATTGAAATGACGGAGGAAACCAATTATGAGCTTGTTTCTATACGTGGTGAGATATCAGACGAAACTGCTAAATATGAAAAAGCCTCCGCATTTACTAAAGTTGCTCATAAATTAAAGCTTAATTCTTTAAAAGCTAAGTATAATGCAAAAAAGAAAGATATTATTGATGGTCTATTTGTCGAACATAAAAAAGAAACAGATAAAAAAATAGCCGATTTGAGAATAATCGACGGAAAGATAGATATTGCGAATTTAGGAGAAATAGTACGGATTATTGAAAAGGAATATGCGTTTGCGAAGAAACAAATACAAGATCTTGAAATGCAAACTTCTAATTATGATAAGAATTTTTCGAATAAATACGCGGCAGGAATAAATGAGCTACAAGGATTGATAAAAATATCTTCCGAAGCACCGACTTGTTACGCTGAATCCGTAAAGGCTCTTATGCAATGTAAGAATTTGGTTCAATATACAACTTGCGCGGCAAAGACTGCTAAAATCTTTGATAATTATAAATGCAAATCTAAAACAAGCAAATCGGAGATTGTCGAATTTATCATACAGCACGATTCCGATATATATAAAACTTTAATAGATGAGGCGTTTAAGACGATAAAAAGTAATATAAAGGAAAAGCTGTCTCTTATACACATCTCCGAGCCCACGAGACTAAGGCGAATCTCGT
>ERZ1026968.281-NODE-281-length-23941-cov-7.308716_pt1 | contig 23941 bp, 30 predicted proteins | sample MGYA00519295_ERZ1026968 | MGnify/ENA primary metagenome ERZ1026968 (study PRJEB26926, sample SAMN06164480) | human gut metagenome | biome: ENVO:00009003; feature: ENVO:2100002; material: ENVO:00002003 | host: Homo sapiens | place: USA | collected 2012 ...
AGTCTCGTGGGCTCGGAGATGTGTATAAGAGACAGGCGCACGTTGCCGTTCTCGTCGTTGGGCTTGATTCCGAAGTTGGCGGTCTGCTGGTCTTCGCTGTTCAATCCCCACAGCAGCCATATGTAGGCGTCGGCGATTGTGGTCTTGCCGGTGCCGTTGCGGCCACTGATGATAGTGGGTCGGTCTTCGTTGAATTCGACAAGCTGGTTGGTGATCCCTTTGAAGTTGTGCACTCCCAGCTTCGTGATGATTGTTGTCTTACTCATGTTCGTTGTTGTGGGTTTCGGGTTCGGGGTTCTCCGGCTTCGTCGCTTCCTCGCGTGGTGCCAGCATGCCTATCTCGATGAGGCTGTCGATGGCGGCTTGGCGGAGGATCGAGCCGACCGGGTTGTCGGGGCTGAGGTAGCTCATGCAGGCTTTGGTTGCTTGGTGTAGGTGCTGGCCGTTGCCGTTGATGTGGCTGCTGGCGTTCAGCTCTCCGTCTTTCGCGATAACTTGGATCACGATGCAGCTACGCTTTTCTCCCTCGGGGGCTTCGTCTGTCCATGCTTGCATGGCGTCAGTGAGAATTTTGTGTTCGGGGCGCGCCTCGTGGCGGCGGTCTTCGGTTGTTGTGGGTTTCTTGTCTTCCATTGTTGATGGGGTTTGAATGTTAAACTTGGGGTTGTCTGTGTGGGAGAGGCAGGATTCGAACCTGCGACCTGCTGCATCTTGGCCATTGTGGGTGCGCACCGCCGCTCTATCCTCTGAGCTACCCTCCCAAATGCTCCCGGGCTTGCATTCCGGGAGCGGTCTAATGTGGTGCCTTTCGGCTTTCGTGGCTCTCGTGCCACCGGATAGCCCTCTCTTGGGTCTTACCCGAATTCGTTAAAACTCCGCTTTCCAGTAGGCGAGGATGTCTTTGCCTCGGTACCTCGCTTTGCCGGTGTGCTTCTCGTGCCGGGGTTTGAGGATTCCTGCGTTGGATAATCGCCACAAGGTGGTGCGGCCTATGCCGAGGATCTGTGCCGTCTGCACGGTGTTGTATCTTCCGTCGGGATGGACTTCCGGGGGTGTTGCTATCATTTGTCGGCCTCCTTTCTTTCTATGTAGCAGGGGTTCGGGGCTTCGAGTGCTTTGTTGCAGCTGTCATTGTAGGCTTTCAGCCATTTGTCGGTTTTGCTCCAGCGGTTGTAGAGCTTCCAAAATGCGAGGAAGCCTGCGGCGGCGATGGTCTTGCTGATGAAGAATTGCTCGAACCACCAGCGGCTGTCGTCGAGCGGTTCTGCCATAAGCCCGAGGAGGGCGATTCCGAAAATTGCGTAGAGGAGCAGGATTCGGGCTGCGCTGATTGTTGCCTGCTTGGTCTTATTTGTTTCCATTGCCGGTTCGTTTGTTGGGGTTGGTGATTCCGTTGCGCTCGAGTATCTTCTTTATGCCCTCCGGGGAGAGCCCAGTCTTTGCGGCCACCTGCACGGCGCGCTGGTGCCATGAAGCGGTGGGTGCGGCGGCTACGACCTCTCGGTAAATTTTGCAGAGCTCCTGCTCGAGCTCCTGCTGTTTGATTTCTACAAGTGTGGGCATTGCTATTTGGGGTTTGGGGTTAATCCTTGACGGTGCCGTCAGCGGTCGCTTGGTCGCTGGTGAGGCGGTTGTTGTTGTGGGGTTCATTCGGCTTATTTTCTTTGTCGTTAAAGATTTATTTCGTAACTTTGAACAGGCTTTTGCAGCGTGTTTCTTACTTTGTTGCAAAGATAAGAAGAATATTCTTATTAGCCAACAAAACAAGAAGTATAATCTTATTTTTAAGAATTTTTAAGAATCATGAATGATAGAGCCTCTCGACTTCAATCCGCCTATGGCGAGTTGGTCAAGCGAAAACTCGCATCAACTAAAAAGGATATAGCAGAAAAAATGGGTGCGTCGGCGCCAAATGTTTCATCTGCGTTCAATGGCAACTCTCGTGTACTCACTGACCGCTTCCTCTCGCGCTTTAATGCCGCTTATGAGAATTTATTCTCACTGGAGTGGCTTCTTACCGGCGAGGGCGAGATGCTGAAAGAAGCTGTTGTGCATCAAACCTCCTATGGCGATCATTCTCCGAATGTCAATGGCAACGACAATAATTTTGGAGGCTGCGCGTCTATCGACCGTGCGTTTGCCACAATCGATAAGTCGTTGGCTCAAAATGAGGCGGTACTTAAAACCCTCGACGCCGCCCTTGCTGAAATCGCCGAGCAGCGTAAGCTCGTGGCTCAGTCGATGACTCAAACCGCCATGCTTATTCAGTTGCTGCAAAAACAAAAATAATCCTATGGAAAACCCCGAGAATTATGGCATCGTGTATGTCCTTGTCAACGAATGCATGCCTGGTCTTGTCAAAATCGGCAAGACTTCGCGCAAGGATATGGGTGCTCGACTACGCGAACTCTATACCACCGGCGTGCCTCTCCCTTTCGAGTGCCGATATGCCTGTCGTGTCAAACTCTCCCACACCGATGAATTGGAGAAGGCATTGCACAAAGCCTTTGCTCCGTATCGTGTGAATGATTCGCGTGAATTTTTCCGTATTGGTGTTGAGCAAGTTCTGCCCATTCTGAAGCTCTTGACCCATATGAACGAAGCTGATGTTACGGCTGAGGTTTCTGCCGAAATCCAGCAAGAATTTACAGCCGAGGATGTTGAGGCTCTTGCCAAGCAGCGAGCCCGGCGGCCTCCTCTTGATTATTTTGCAATGGGCATAAAGGCTGGCGATGAGTTGTCTTTTGATGCCGACCCCTCGGTTCGTGTTAAAGTGGTTGATGCTAAAAAGGTAATATACGACGGTGTCGTGCAGTCCCTCACCTCAGTCACTAAAATATTACTTCATAAAGATTACGGCGTTCAGCCTACTCCTTATTGGTCATTCAACGGTGAGAATCTTGCCACCATCTACGACCGATGCTTTCCGTTGTCTACCGATACCGAGCAGGTGTGCCTTGACCTCTAAAAATATAAAGCTATGGATAATCCTCAAACCCTCGCGGCCTTGGCCGACCGGCTCGTTTCGCTGGTCGTGCGTCACGCCTCTGCTGGCGACTGGCCGTCTGTTCAAAAGTATGAGGAGCGGCTCCGGCGTTGTCGCTCTCTCCTCGCTCAATGTCAAACGCCGGGCTTCTAAATTCTACGATTATGAAGTTGAAAATTTCATTACTCCTCTCCGTGCTGTTGCTGGCTCTTACTTGCACCTCTTGTGGTGGCGATGATGAGCCGGGTTCTCCGTCGCTCGAGGGCACGTCTTGGTCGAGCGGTTCGGCGACCTCGTCTGAAATACTTGTTATTGAGTTCACGTCACCCTCGGAGGTTGTCGGTTATCTCGCTGATGCCAATGGAAACCCTACCGGCTCCGTCAGCAAGGGGTCGTATTCCTTTGACGGCAGCAAGGTGTCGTTCTCGAACTTCACCGTCACGTGGGTCACTCTCCGGGAGCATTTCGTCGACGGTTCTGTATCGGGCAATCTGATGACCCTTTCCTCTTGGTGGGAGATGGGTGGTCAGCGTCACGAGAGCAGCACGGTATTCCGCAAACGATGAACCAGCGCCTGCGTCAGTTCATCCAGTATTCCTGCGGTCGACCGTCGGTCTTCGCGGATCGTATGGGCTGGGAGCGCCAGTATCTCTCGAAATTGACGAGGGGTATTGGTCTTGGCCTCACTCCGGTCGTGGCCATCTTGCAAGAATTTCCCGAGCTGGATGCGCGTTGGCTCCTGCTCGGGGAGGGGGAGATGCTCCGGCCTGCCGCTTCCGAATGCCGACCACACCTTGCGGCTGCTCGTGACCGGGTCGCTCGCTCCTTGGAGCTGGCTCGTTTCCTGCCGGTGATGTCCGAGGTCGAGCTGTCGGAGTTTGCCTCCGGGCGGCTCGATTTCCCGGCTTCGGCTCATGCTCGCTGGGGCGACGTGCAGGCCGCTTTGTCCTCTGAAACGGACGGCGCCAGCGGTCGCTTTTGAGCCTGCTTGTTTGCGCATTTGTTTGCGCTGTGTATTTTGAAATATTGTAAAACGTTGACGTTGGCGCGGTTAGCTCTTTCGAGCAAAGGACTGAAAATCCTTGTGTCCCCGGTTCGATTCCTGGTGACACCACCTCTAAAATCGCTAAGTAATTGAGATTCAATTTCTTAGCGATTTTTTCATTCAATCTAAATCGTGCGAGTTCCCTATGTTACCTATCACCATTCCATCTGAACGGAACTGAATAGCACTCAACTGACCTGAATGAATTAAAACTGAATTCCTTAACAAATTTTAATACGCCTCCATCAAGTCTCCCATGTCCAACTACCTATCAACAGACCAATGTATAGCTTTACTTCCGAAGGATTTCATTAATGTAAGAAAGTTATCGGTTCCTAAAGAAATATATGCCTCTTCAAAAGGTAAATTGTATTTTAAGCATTCCAAGGAACGTAATTATAAACAAAAGACATGGGCATATAATATATTCCCCTCAGTTATTAAAGATGAAGATATCTCATATATCATTTTAGTGGCAGGCTTCTCAGGGATATTTGTAATTCCTGTTGAGCACTTTTATTCTTATCGGAATCGACATCCGGTAGGGTCGAGAAACTCAGGAGAAGACTTTACTATTCTCAGAAAGAATGGAAGGATGATTCGCCATGAATCAAAATGTGAGGATGAGGACATAACGAAATATTTTTATCCGGCAAAGACTGGTGTAGCAGTAGAATCCAAGCAAAAAATCCTTTTTGCAAATATTGGATGGATGATTAATTATAATGGACAAAATCAAGCCGACCAGATTCTTGGTGGAGGCTCATATTCAGACGCAAATAAACATGAAGCCTTTAATTTTCAAGATTTAAATGGTAAGTGTTATGGGTACGTTCAGGCTAAAAATGATGCGATAAACCTTAGCCGAATTGACTCATCTGTGGAGGAGTGGATGCAAAAGATTGAGGATGTATTGGTAATTTGGTTTGCTACTAATCCAGTTGTTGGAGGAAGTTGGGTGGTGGGATGGTATAAGCATGCCACAGTATTCCGAGAGTATCAAGAATCAAATGCAACTCAAAGAAACCGCTATGGATACTATGTGCTTGCTAACTATACAGATTGCACATTACTTCCCGTCGATGATAGAGTCAAACAAATTCCCCGACAAGTAAAGAATTATCCTGGCAGATCTAATATTTGGTATGCAGACTCTAACGATGTCAAAGTATTTATATCCGAAATAGTATCTTATGTAAACTCCTATAAATCAAGATTGAAAAAACATCGAAAACCGTTGCCAACAATATCTTCGGATGCTAGAGTAAAAGTTGAGCGGGCCGCGATTAAAGCAGTATGGAATCTCTATGAGCAAAGAGGTTACAAAATAAAAGATGTACAGTCGAAGAATTATGGTTGGGACTTAGAGGCAACCAACGGTAGGCATAAACTATATTTAGAAGTAAAAGGCCAAGGGAATCATGATCCATATATCCGTATTTCTCGAAATGAATACGAGCAAATGATTAATTATAAAGACATATATCGATTGTGTGTAGTTATGGATAGCCTGAACGAGGCCGACATATACGTTTTTCTACCCCAAGACGATGATAAGTGGGTATGTGAAGATGACGACTCTATAGAGTTGGATATCAACGAACAGGTGGCAGCAATAGCGACATTTTAAATTTAGCAATGATGTTATGATTCAAAATAAACCAGTACAAGAACAAATAAATATTGGAGAATATCAAAATTGGCTAACGGAGACTGATTTTTTGTGGAATCGGTTTAACTCTCTTACTACTGCTTTAGAAAATTTCATTCTGAATTTACTATCTGATGAAATATTCGCAATTAAAGTTGCATCAAAGTTTGAAGATGTACTTAGTAGATGTGATGAAATAGATTATAGTGAGGACGAAACAGCGGTTGCTTATTGCATTTTACATTTCTTGCCAAGGTATAGGATGTTTCAAATGATATATTCCAAACTCCTAAGTGAAAGTCTACTTCCATTAAAAGTTAAGAAAAATCCAATAAGGACACTTGATATAGGAACTGGTCCGGGACCATCTATGTATGCCTTATCTGATATATATAGTTCGCTACAAATATTTGGAGGAGTAAGTTCCGAATTTCGACAAACACAGGATTATGTGGAACAAAGCATTGGTTTTAGAAATATTCTACATCATTTTACAGAAATAGCCAATGCTGATTATAGAAGTGATGAAATCGGTTGGAATGTTCCGTATCATCATGGCTCATTTGGAGATTTCACTTCAATTAATTTTAATCCCACATATAACTATTGGGGCTTTCATAAAATAATTAGGTTTAGATTTAACCTAATCACAAGCAGTAACTTTTTTACAACAGTAGAACAAATTGAGAATCAAAAAAATGAAATAGCCAACTGCGTTAGATACTTACGACATGATGGAGTCTTTTTAGTAGTAGGAGCTAAGTCTGAAAAATCTACCAAAAACAATAAAAATTACTCTAAAATCTATAGCTTAATCAAACAACTTGTTACTACTGGAGACTATTCAACAAGATTGGTTAAGGCTTGGGCAAAACCTATAAAAATACCGGATAATTTGTTTAGTATTAATTCAGACGATCGATTTGGCAAACGTATTGTGTCGTTTTATAATGTGATAATTAGGAATCTTTCGGAAAGAAAAATTGACGAACACATACCAAGTAGTGTGAGAGCAAAAATTCTAGAAGGAATGCAGCCTGATTATCAATTCTATAACAGATGTGAGATTAATGTCTTCAAGAAAATTGCTATCCCTAAATACCGAAGAAGAAAATAATAATATTTATACAGTCTGATTAATTTCTTAATCACTATACGAGTGAACTATTCTGTCGGGGTAGCGGTTTTGTAAATTGCAGGTCAATACAGACCTGTGGTTTACATCACAATTTAATGAAAATAGAACCCCGTAAAAGAGTAAAGTTTAATAAAAAAACATATTAATCCATTATTAGATAACAAATTAGTCATGGCTATTCTAGATAAGCCCAACAGCCGAAATCAGAAATATGTGGCAATTAAATATAAGAAAGCGAACTTGATCCTTGACTTGATGCCTAAACCACAAGTCAGGCATCAAGTTAATCTAATGCTAAACAAATCCATACCTTTCAATCCACTTTGAGTGATGTTTTTGTTGGATTTTATTAATTGGCATTCGGAATTTTTATATAACTTAGCGGTCGGGTTGGCGTAATCCAATCCACGACATTTTGAAAATAAGAAGCGTTATGCTCATCTTGTAACCTGAAAACCTGAGAGCCTTTCAAATTTGATGCAAGAGATGGCATAGTGGTTATCACGCATACGGCGTGGACCGCTATCGTTATATCTGCATCATAGGCTTTCTCAGGACCGTCAAGTTATATTGACGTAGATAGTCCGCGCTTCTGCATTTAATAATCTGCCCTGTAAGGACTGCCGGGCAAAATGAAAGATAACAATGGAAATGAAATTCTGTCAGAGCTGTGGAATGCCGCTCACAAACGAAATACTCGGCACTAATGCCGATGGCTCATCAAACGAAGATTACTGCATCTACTGTTATAAGGACGGCAAGTTCACGCAGGACTTGACTATGGAGCAGATGATAGACCACTGCGCCCGGTTCACCGACGAGATAAACAAAAACTCCGGTCAGAATCTTACAGTCGAGCAGATGAAGGAACAGATGCGTCAGTTCTTCCCTCACCTCAAACGCTGGAAACAGTACAGTGATTCTGAGCTGATACGCAAAGCCGAAGCCCTGCTTGCGGAATGTCCTACCGTAACCATCGCTTCTGTAAACAGTGATGGCTTTCCGCGCCCTGTGCCTATGGCGAAAGGCGACACACAAGGATGCGGCATCGTATGGATGGCAACCGGCGCAGATTCCGTGAAGGTCGCTGATTTCAAACGGAATCCCAAAGCCGGGTTATGCTACGATAAAGGTGGTTCAAGTGTCTGTCTGCGCGGCACAGTGGAAATTATCGATGATGACAGTATCCGCAGGGAGAAATGGCAGGACTGGTATATAAACCATTTCCCCGGTGGACCGGCCGATCCGAACTATGTGCTGCTTCGTTTCGTCGGGACGGAAGCCACTATCTGGATTGACCATGAATTCGCCCATATTCAAATATAAATTCCTGCCATGAAGGATATCGAAGCAAACAAAGAACTCATAGCGGCGTGCGGCCTCTACTGCGGAGCGTGCCGTAAGTATCTGACAGACAAATGCCCCGGTTGCCATAATAACGAAAAGGCTTCGTGGTGCAAGATAAGGTCTTGCGTTAAAGATAATGGTTATCACTCTTGTGCCGAATGTACTAAGAATGCACCCGAGTGTAAGATATATTCCAATCTTATTGGAAAGATTTTCGCTTTCCTGTTCAGGTCAGACCGTCCGGCTTGCATACGCTACATCCGCGAGCATGGCGAACAGGCTTTCGCCGAGGAAATGATTAAACGTAAATGTCAGACAATGAAAAAGCATTAATATGCCATACATATCAATCGAGAGCGGCAGGTTGACCGCAGAACAGAAAAAACAGTTGATTGAACGCCTGACAGTAACCGCCTCCGAGATAACCCATATCCCGGAGCAGTTCTTCACTGTCACCATTAAGGAACTGCCTGACGAGAACTTCGGTATTGGCGGCAAGTCAATCGACGAGATTAAACGCAACTACAAACCATGAGGGTAATCGGTATCAACGGCAGTGCCAGAAAAGACGGCAACACGGCCATCATTGTCGGCAAAGTTTTTGATGAACTGAACAAAGAAGGCATTGAAACTGAGCTGATACAGTTAGCTGATTATGAGATTCAGCCATGCCGTGGATGTTTCGCCTGCAAAGGTCGTGGAAACTGCGTGGTTGCCAGAGACAGTTTTGCGGAGATATTCAGCCGAATGGTCGAAGCCGACGGCATCATACTCGGTTCCCCGGTCTATTCAGCAGATGTGTCGGCAAAGATGAAAGCGTTTCTTGAGCGTGCCGGTGTCGTTGTCGCCACCAATCCCGGACTTCTCCGTCATAAGGTGGGAGCCGCAGTTGCAGCAGTGCGTCGTGGCGGAGGAATGACCACAGTCGATACCATGAACCATTTCATGCTCAATAAGGAGATGATTGTTGTTGGCTCGACATACTGGAATATGGTTTACGGCAATGGTATTGGAGATGTGCTCAGCGATGACGAAGGCATCGCAAATATGTGCAACCTCGGCGAAAATATGGCTTGGCTAATAAAACGGTTAAAGTATTAAGCTATGGACAAGAATAAAATTTATCCTCGTTCCAATGATAATCAGACTGTATATCTGAAATCCGTTGTCACGCGCCCGACAATAGAGGTCGGAGACTTCACAATCTACAATGACTTTGTGAATGATCCGCGAGACTTCGAGAAAAACAATGTCCTCTACCATTATCCGATAAATAATGACAGGCTTATTATCGGTAAGTTCTGTTCAATTGCTTGCGGTGCAAAGTTTATTTTCAACTGCGCCAACCATACGCTTAAATCGTTGTCTACCTACACATTCCCGTTATTCTTCGAAGAACGGGATTTGCCGAAATCGGGAGTGGCCTCAGCTTGGGACAACAAAGGCGATATTGTGATTGGCAATGATGTATGGATAGGTTATGACGCAGTCATCATGGCTGGCGTCCGCATTGGCGACGGAGCGATTATCGGTACACGAGCTGTCGTCACCAAAGATGTAGAGCCATATTCCATCGTTGGTGGTGTTCCGGCAAAAGAGATTCGTAAAAGATTCGCACCAGAAGTTATAAAGAAACTTATGGAGATACAATGGTGGAACTGGCCCATTGAAAAAATCCAAAGCTCTATTCCGGATATACAATCCGGCAATGTAGATGCATTATAAAATAACTCTAAAAAACTTCCGGCATGATTGAAACGGAAAGATTGATTCTTCGCCCGTGGCAAGAATCGGAAGCAGAAATACTGTATAAATACGCGTGCGACCCGGATATCGGGCCCATTGCCGGTTGGCAGCCGCATACATCCGTAGAAAACAGTCTTGAAATAATCCGGACTGTGTTTTCTGCGCCTGAAACATACGCCGTAGTCCTGAAAGATACCGGCGAACCTGTCGGCAGTTGCGGAATCATGTTTGCGGACGGCCTTCACTCCGCAGCCATGAAGCCGGGCGAGGCCGAGATCGGCTATTGGATTGGCAAGCCATATTGGGGGCAAGGTCTCATACCGGAAGCGGTCAATGCCCTGTTGTCAAGATGTTTCAATGAGCTGGCTCTTGATACTGTGTGGTGCGGATATTATGAAGGAAACAATAAATCGAAACGTGTTTGTGAAAAAAGCGGCTTCAAGTTCCATCATACGAACCATGACATCCTGTCTCCTCTCGGAGACAAACGGGCAGAGCATTTCTACATTATGACTAAAGAGGATTACCATATCATGCATATCAATCGAGAGCGGAGGATTGAATCATGAGCCGGACACTTAAAGACATGACTTTGGAGGAACTCTGGCAGCTGTTCCCCATCGTGCTGACCCCGCACCAGCCGCAATGGAAAGATTGGGCGAGAGAAGAAATAGAAAGCCTTACCGCATTGCTGTCCGTATATTGTCCTGTCATCACCCATATAGGCAGTACGGCGATTCCCGATATTCAGGCAAAGCCGATAATTGACATTCTTGTCGAAATTAATCCCGGTGCCGACCGGCAGCGAATCAAAGAAAAAATGGATGCAGCGGGATATATCTGTATGTCAAAGTCTGAACAACGCATGAGCTTCAACAAAGGCTATACTCCCGCCGGGTATGCCGACAGGGTATTCCATATTCATTTTCATATAGCCGGTGACAATAATGAAATACTTTTCCGCGATTATCTGACAGCTCATCCGGAAGTAGCTGAAGAATATGAAATATTAAAACTGTCGCTGCTTCCTAAGTACAGAAACGACCGCGACGCATATACCGAAGCCAAAACAGCGTTTGTAAGAGGTGTCGTCAATATAGCCAGGAAATCCCTATGAAGATTTATCAGCCCCGGAAGGAGTTGCGCCCTTATGTGCGCTATTACTGGACGCTGGAAAGCAATGAGCCTTTCAACGTCCTGACATTCCCTATCGGTTGCCCGCAGATTATCTTCCATAAGAAGTCTCCACTGTATATTCCGGAACTCGACAGAAGTCAATCGCAATTTACAATCAGCGGTCAGGTAAATTTTCCGGCTCATATCTGTTCTGACGGAAAACTGGATATGATTGTGGCAGTGTTCTATCCTCATACTATCGGTATGTTTATAGATACACCGCCATCTTCATTCTACAATATGGAAATATCCGGATATGATATTCGGTACGAAAACGGAGAAATTTGCAGATAGATAAATGTGATGAGTATTAGGCGGTTAGTCAATTAGGGTATTCGTTGGTTTTACCCTGTTTTCGGGAAATTTCGCTGTTCAGTACACTTTTAGTACAATCCGATTGTTAATAGTTCTGTAACGCGATTTTAATAATCTTCAACCATCATCTAAATTTGCGCAACAAACAAATTTACCTATGGCAAGAATAGACAACCGAAACAAACAAAACCCCAAGCTGCTGCAAGCCGAGCTGAGCGACGGACGCGCCAGCCTGTATCTGGAATATTACCTCGGACGCTCCGAAACTCCCGTGCTTGACGAGGACGGGCAACAGGTGCTTTACACCGAGGGAGCAATGAAAGGGCGACCGAAGTTCAAGGTCAAGCACGCAAGGAAAAGAGAAAATCTCAATCTCTATATATGGGTGCATCCGCGCTCCACTCAGGAACGGTTGCAGAACAAGAACACCCTTGCACTCGCCGAGAAAATAAGGTTTGAGCGTGAGCAGGAGTTCCTCATGCACCGCGAGGGTTACAGGCTGAAAAAGGACAGGAGCGTCAACTTCCTTGACTATTTTCAGAAATATCTCGACAACTATACCAAAGCCGATGTAGCCTCGATGAAAACCGCACTCACGAAATTCAAGCGTTTCCTTGCGGCATCTACGAAATATGATATTTTCCGTCAGTTTATCAGGGCAGACCAGATAACGAAGTCCATGATGACCGACTTTGCGGAATATCTGCAAGCAAATGGGCGGGGCGAAGGTCCGGCGGCAACTTTCCACCGTTTCAAGAAAGTGCTTCGTGTCGCAATGGAGGATGAACTCATAAGGAAGAACCCCTGCGACGGCATCATACTGATCCGGGGGGAAAACGTGCTGAAAAAGGAGATACTGTTGCCGGACGAAATCAACACGCTCCTTTCCACGCCCTGCAACTGCAAATATCCCGACATACCACGGGCTTTCGCCCTGTCTCTTTTCACAGGGATAAGGTTCTGCGATGTGAGAAGATTGAGATACCGGGATATTGACTACACCGCGCAGACGCTGAAATTCCAGCAGAGCAAGACCAGAGACCGCAGTAACCACAGTTGGGTGCTGATGCCGTTGAACGACCATCTTCTGACCCTCATAGGGCAACCCTCCGAAGATACCAGCCCGGACGCATTGCTGTTCGACCTTCCGAGCTATGCCTCCTGCCACGATGTCATTTTAAGATGGGTTGAGAAAGCCGGGATTAAGAAACATATATCCTGGCATTGCGCCCGGCATAGTTTCGCAGTGAATGTACTCAACGGCGGGGCGAACATCAAGACACTCGCAAGCCTTTTGGGGCATAGCGGGATAAAGCACACCGAAAAATACACGAGGGCGATTGACAGTCTCCGACAGGACGCCATAAACAGCCTCGGCAACATAATAATACCGCAGACCTCACCGACACACGCGGTAAAATAAATTTATACTCCCGACATATCAGAGCAGCCGGACGGCGCAACCTCTTGAAACAGAGGTATGCGCCGTCGCTGTTTTCTGCCGTCTGCGGTTAGAGCCAGATGTTAACGGATTATAAAATATCAGGGAACTACCCGAGGAATACCTCAGCAGGGTTCCGGCTTATGGCGAACTTTGCGGTGTCATCAAACGGAAAGGCAACGAAAGAAAAACGATGAAAAGACAAATTATTTTCGGGAATGTTCCCGGAACGTTCCCAAGTCCCCTTCCGGCGTTGCCCTACCTTTGCGACACAAAAGAATTACAAACTAAAAATCAAAAATATGATGAATGAAATTATCGTAGTTCCGATTCATCAGGTCAAGGACATGATACAATCGGCGGTCAAGGAGTGCGTGACCGAGATAATGGCACTCGCCAACCCTGCTAAAGATGCCGAATCCGTCGATATGGACGGGGCGGTGAAATATCTCAACGCCAACGGTTACAGAATCAAGAAAAGCCAGCTCTACAAGCTGACATCGGCCGGAGAGGTTCCCTTCCACAAATTCGGCTCACGGCTCCACTTCCGCATCGCCGAGCTTACCCGGTGGGCAAGCGAGAGGCTCATCAACGGAAACGCCATCGGGGTACTCGACCCCGTTATTGTCAAACCCTCAAACACCACACGCCGATGAACGAGAATATTACACCCAATCCACAGCTGGCGACATCGCTGACAGTGGCAGACCTTTGGGAGAAATCACTCCTGCGCATAACGGACGAGTGCAAGGCAGACACCGAGGTGCTTTTCTGCAACGGTTCGGTAATAGGCACTCTGGGTAATTTCTCGGCATCCACCGGGAAAGCCAAGAGCCGAAAGACATTCAATGTCACGGCACTGACGGCGGCAGCCCTGAAGAACGGTGAGGTGCTTGCCTATATAGGCGAGATGCCGGAGGACAAGAGAGGCGTGCTTTACATCGACACGGAGCAAAGTCCCTACCACTGCCAGCGTGTTATATGGCGCATACTGCGTCTCGCGGGTCTGCCCGTTGACAGCCATCCCGAAAATTTCAAGTTCGCCTCCCTGCGTCCTTATTCGCCGGAGCAGCGTCTGGCGATGATAGACCATGCCATAGCCACGACGCCCGGAATAGGTCTTGTGGTGATAGACGGAATCCGAGACCTGATGTATGACATCAACAACGCCACCGAAGCCACCAATGTAATAACCCGGCTCATGGCATGGACAGACCGCTATCAGATACACATCCACACGGTTCTCCACCAGAACAAGGCGGACGACAACGTGAGGGGACATATCGGTACCGAACTCAACAACAAGGCTGAAACTGTGTTGCAGATTGCCAAGAACACGGAAGACACCGCCGTCAGCGAGGTAACCGCGCCTCTTATACGCTCCATCGACATGGATCCTGTCGCCTTCACCGTCAACGACGAGGGTCTGCCCGAACAGAAGTTCGGACACGAATTCGGCAAGAAGGCTGTAAAACGGGGATTCAGCTATACGGAGCTGACAGAGGAACAGCACCGAGCCGCTCTGGAGGCCACATTCGCCAATGGTCCGATAAAGAAATACAGGAACCTGATTCCGGCTCTCATGGAAAATTATGCGGCCACCGTCGGGTTCAAACGCTGTTACTCCATAATCACTGAACTCAAGAAATTCCTTTCCTACAAACGGATGATTGTGAAGGATGACAGGCTGAAAGCCTATGTCTATAATCCGGAGGCCCGCTATTGACCCGTGCCGAAAACAGGTACAGTATAGTTCAGGGGTGTATATATTAGGGCTATACTCCCAAAAACACACATCATCAGACACAAAAATAGAATTATGATCAGCGAAATCAAAAACATTCCGCTTGCCGATTTTCTGTCCTCACTCGGACACGAGCCGGCAGCGAGAAAAGGAACGAGGCTCTGGTATAAGTCGCCGTTGCGACAGGAACAGACGCCGTCGTTCAAGGTCGAGACAACGCTCAACTGCTGGTATGATTTTGGTATCGGCAAGGGAGGCGACATCATTGACCTCGCCAGACTTGTTTACAGCTCCGACAATATCGGGTATATCTCGGACAGAATCCTGCGGGGATGCGCCGCACCATCGGCACGGACAGTCGCTTTGTCCTTTGCCCCGCGACCCTCCGCACCGAAAGCATGGGATATGAAGATAGTGCCGCTGGCACACCCCGCACTTCTCGCATACCTCAAAGAGCGTGGTATCCCGGCACGCATAGCCGTGGCAGTTTGCAGGGAGGCACATTACAGCGTAAACGGCAAACCGTATTTTGCCGTCGCATTCGGGAATGTCAACGGAGGCTGGGAACTTCGTAACAAGTATTTCAAGGGTTGCGCCGGACACAAGGACATATCCTTTGTGCCGTGGTCGCGAGACGGCCCGTCATCAGAGTGCGCGGTGTTCGAGGGGTTCATTGATTATCTCTCGGCACTCACTCTCGGACTGATACCGGGATGCGACGCCATAGTGCTTAACTCCGTCACCAATGTCAACAAGGCAATCACGGGGTTGCAGGGTTACAGCGACATCCGCTGTATCCTTGACAACGATGATGCAGGGAAAACAGCGTTGCAACGGTTGACTGCTGTTCCGGGAAAACATATCACTGACTGCTCACACCGCTATAACGGTTACAATGACCTTAACGACTATCTGGTAGCAACCGCAACGGCTGACGGCAGGTGATGTGAAATGACAGAGTGACGAATCATATAAATGACAGTTCACTTACAGTATCATCAAAGTGACAGATAACATAATCCTTCTGTAACACGCACACGTATTCACCTGCACACATATTCACTTGTGTATGTCTGCACGCAGATATATACGGATTCATAGAGGTGCATCCACATGAAATCAGCGGGTAGTTTCGCGCTGCTTAAAACTGTTTTCGTGGTTGCAGATGGAGGGGAGCGAGTTTATGTTTTCGTATTACAAGTAATCCCGAAAACCGACCGCTCCCGATGGTCACACAAAACACGACATAAATACATACCGAAAATGAAGACTACAAGAAAATGCCCGGCAAAAGGGCGACCACGGCTGGATGCCGAAAAGAGAAAATCAATACTCATAACCGTAAAATTCGATGTGGAGCAGTACGGCGAGATGATGGGAAAGGCGGTAACCGCAGGTCTCAACAAGTCGGAATACCTGCGCCACGCCGCCCTCCGCTGTACCGTCGTGCCACGACTTTCAGCGAAGGATTTACAGGCTATACGCGACCTTCAGGGAATAAAAAACAATCTGAACAGTGCCGTCAAATTCATCAATTATTTTATGAAAATGAACGGCAAGGCGGACGGTCAGCAACTCATAGACAGCGTGGGAATGGCACTGAAATGCGTCAGGTTCATAACTGATCTGATAGAAAACTACCGTAACGGAGGAGGGTAAGCCATGTTCGGGAAGATAACAAAAGGGAGCGGATTCCGTGGCTGCGTCGAATATGTGACCCGTAAGAAAAAGGACGGCCCGGACGGTACGCCCTGCGATGAATGGAGGCTTATTGATTCCGGCAGCATAGGCGGCGAGGAATACCGTGAGGAGATAATCCGCTCTTTCGAGGATAACCGCTCCCTCAATCCGAGAGTGAAAAATCCCGTCGGGCATATCTCGCTCAACTTCGATGCGGAGGATGCCGACAGGCTCGATGATGCCCTCATGGTGGAGATTGCTGGGAAATATATGGAGCGAATGGGTATCGTTGACACCCCATATATAATCGTGCGCCATTTCGACAAGGCACATCCGCACTGCCATATAGTGTTCAGCAGAATCGACAACCATGCCGGAACCATATCGGACAAAAATGATTATGAACGTAACAGGAATATATGCAAAGACCTCACACGGGAGTACCATCTTAAAATCAGCGAGGGTAAGGAAAAGACCAATGTCAACCGCCTGCGCGGTGCCGAGAAAGTGAAATACAGACTATTCCACATCATCAACGGCGCATGGAACAATCCGGGCGTCAACAGTTGGGAAAGGTTCGAGAAATGGCTAAGAGCCGGAGGTGTCAGTGTGGAATACAAATATCGAAAGGGAACAGCCATCCGGGAAGGTATCTCCTTCATTTATGAAGGCAGGAAGTTTTCAGGGTCGAAGGTTGACAGGAATTTCAGTTTTGGAAATCTTGACAGGCATTTCACGGAGTTGCAGAAAGCGTCAACTCGTGTTTCATCGGGACAGTCCCCAAAACAGTCGGAGGTTCAGCAATCCGCCGTCACGGTCAGTGTTCCGAATATAGACACCTCGCCTGTCGAGGAACAGGGCTGGTCATGCGGAGGCGACAGCGAGACCTGGCCGGAGTTCCGGGCGAGACATCCCGACCTGTCGCCGAAAGAGGCACTTCGCCGTTTCCACGCGAAGAAAAGGGGCAGCAATATAAACGGGGGATTTCGTATATAGATTAGATTAAGGTCTGCGTGTCATCACGACACAAAAGCGTGCATCGAAAGCACTCTTACTACTGAAGGCTCTGGACTGCCTATGGAAGTGGGAGATGTTTACCGATGCACGCTATGCAGACGCATAGCACAAGCATCGCTCGGTTCTCCCATGTCAGAATTGTCCAGATTCTCAGTAGAACTTCTGCGAAGTTATGTTATACTGTATTTTCAATGCGACAGGCTCTCCCGTCGCCTATTTTCCAAATTCGCCACAAAGATAGTGATTTTCGGCGAATTATGGGCTATGTCAGTCGCTGTTTCGGCGGAATCCGTAGAAACGCAGCTTGTAACTGAGCGTTGAACGGCTTATCTTCAACAGCCTCGCCGCCTCCGACATATTGCCGTTTGAGCGTTCCATCGCCTTGGCTATCTGCTTTTTCTCGATGTCCTCGTTTTTGAGGGTAAGCACATCGGGAACTTCCGGCTCTGATTGGAAGAATGTGATGTCCTCCTTCGTTATCGTGTCCTCTTTGGTGTGGAAGGCGGCGAACAGAATCACATCTTTCAGCTCACGCACGTTGCCGGGCCACGGATATGTCCTCAACGCCTTTATCGCCGACAAATTGAGTTTCTTTTTCTCCATGCCTGTCTTTTGTGAGTATTCACCGAGAAAATAATTGGCGAGAGGCTCTATGTCCTCAATCGTCTCGCGTAACGGGGGCATCACAATCTCTGCCTGTCTCAATATGTAATAGAGGTTGGGGCGGAATGTCTTTGCCGAGACCATGCCCAGCAGGTCGGGGTCTGCCGTGCCAATGACACGCACGTCGGGATGTTCGGTTTCGAGGATATGGAGCATCACCGACTGCTTGTCGAAGTTGAGCAGATGCACGTTCTTTATTATGATTGTGCCTCCGGCGCATTTGCCGAAATAGCCTTTGATGCGGTTGTATATCTCGCTCTGTTCCGATTTCGGGTTGTGGTTCCCGACAAGGGCGGCACTTCCGGCATCAAGCACTATGCAGGGGCTTTCGGTTCTTGAACTGTTGAGATAAATCTGGCGCGCTATCTGTTCCTTTCCCGTGCCGCTCTCGCCGAATACTATCACATTGGCGTTGGTGGGTGCGATGTTCTGCACTGTTTCCTCGATGCGTCTGAAAGTGTCGCTCTTGCGGGGTATAAGGCTGTCATCGAGGACAAGCACGGCGTTTTCGGGTCTGGCATACTTGCCGACCGTCTCGACGAGCTGCTTGTCAATCGCCGGACGCTGCACCACATCCACGGCTCCGCCGTCGCGCATCACCGAGAGAAGATCCACGGCGTTCAGGTTGTCCACTACGGCAATCACAGGGAATTTATATCCTTCCTGCTTTTGCCAGTTAATTAACTCTTGCGCTGTGCCGTTACGGAACTTCATATCCGTTACCACGACCGCGCCGGGCGGCAGTTTCACCACCTCTTCTTTTGCCGCCTCCATACTTTCAACCGGAATCGGCTCATATCCGGCCCGCGTGAGCAAGCCCGACATAAGCCGACGGTCGGATTCGGAGGCATCAACGATAAGAACTTTGTTCGTTTAGACTGTTATAGTATAACACTAAATATATCAATGATATACATCTTTTATATTGTACTAATAATGTACTGAATGAGCAGTTTAAGTACAATCACAAACAGTCATTTAAGTTTAATTCGCAGGCGTTAGTTATTTTTAATTCTATTCTTTTGCCTCGTTTTTCTTCTTTCGGTGGTCGGTATGGAGATAGAGATAGGGGCTGGCGAAAAGAAAAACCGATAGGGGCATTTCTCTTTTGCCCAGCATATATTTATTTGTTTGTTTGGTTCAGTATAGATGTATATATCTAATGCTAAACCAAACTTATTTTTTGCCCAGGCTATTGACTTGCAACGCAAAAAGTAGTAACTTTGCGGTTGGTTGGGAGTAGTCCCATCACGACATTTTGAATAATAAGAAGCGTTATGCTTATCTCTTGAGAGTGGAAACCTGAGAAACTTCGACAGAGCAAGAGTGGCATAGTGGTTCTCACGCTACGGCGTGGGCTGCTATTGTTACATCTGCTCACAGGCTTTCTCAGGGCCTCCATTCTAAGACGTGGCATTGCAGTTCCACGCTTTGTAGTTTATAAGCATCTGTTTTCGGAATTGCAAACAGATCAATCAGCACTCGCACAAGTATCAAACAAATGAAAGTCAAATCAATATTCATAATTGCGGTATCGTTACTTATACTTACGGCATGTGGTCCTTCCCAAGAGGAAAAGGCACAGAAAATGGCGGCTAATTACCTAAAAGGTGTTCTATATCACTTTGACAGTTACGAACCCTTACAAACAAGAGTTGATAGCTCTTTTGTATCATTGTCTTGCGATAAAGAGGCTATTGAGCTTACTTTGGATATGCTAAAATTATTCCAATCAGCAGAGGAATACGCCCATAAGGTTGAAAATGCAGAAAGTTCTATGGACATTTGGGCACCTGATGGATTCTCCTCAACATATAGTCGTGGAGAATATAGACGGGCAAAGAATGAACGAGATGAAAACCAACGGCTATTAGATAAGACAAAAGACCGCATTCAAACCCAATTTGAGAAAATAAAGACGCGCCAGTCTGCAATTGATGATGGCACCTTTAATGGATGGATGGTATATCATAAGTTTAAAAGTTTGAATGGGGCAGGAACTCTTGACTTATTTGGTGAGTACATATTTTTCTGCGATAAGGATTTCAATGTGGAATCCGCATACTCAAAAGAAGATTATGATGCTATTAATAAAATCATGGCGGCAATCTCAGAATCGACTGAGTTGCCTGAACTTGGCGAAAAATTGCAAGAAGTCATATTTTAAAATTAAGAGTGAGTCATCATGTTAATAAAAGAACGCTCCATTATCTCCTGGCTGCTCAATCCCGACATGAAGCTTGCGCCAAAGAAATTGGTGATTGCACCTGTGTCACATCCTATAAATCAGTCCATTCTCGGGAACAGTCTTATCGAGTTGGATAACATCCGAAAACAAGCACCCGATTGGGGTTTGCCGGAACTCCTAATGCCTTCTTTTGAAGAAGTAATGTATAAGAGCCACCAGTCATTCGACAAGATTATGCCGCAGTTGTTTGAGGATTTTTGCGAAAAAGAGGAATGTGGCATACTACTATGTCGTGGTAATGTTACCATAGTATATGGGTTCGGAGGTAATCAGTTGCATATATGGCATTTTACCGAACAAAACGGCAACAGTGTTTTCAATTTTTACACTTGCAATGTTAGTTCTATTGATAACATCGGCGTAGGAATTGCAAATACTGTAATAGCTGATAATATGTTATTCTCAGGTTCTTTACAAGAGCGGCAGAGGAAATTAGCTTTTATTGCCGGATTTGTTGCCACTTATGTTGCTGTTAAACGCTATGTAAAGGTCGAAACAGTCATTATCCCACAAGGGAAGTTCACCGCTATTGAGGGAACACCGCTTGAATATATCGAGAAAAAGAAAGTCCTCAATCAGACTGGGCAAGAAGTCATTGTCATGGATTCCAAATGGTTTCGAAAAATCATAAACGACAACGACATCTATGTACGGGGCTTCTTCCGTATGCAAAACAAAAAAAACGAGTTTGGAGAATGGTACAAGGAACTAATTTTTGTTGATTCTTTTGTCCGACATGGGTATCATAGAAATGCGAGAATTGAAGATAACATATAACAATATTCTTATGCGTAGTATAATATTGCTATTTGCGCTGTCTTGTGCATTTAGTTCGGTAGCTCAAAATGAAGCATCGTCAAAATTTAACAATGATTCTGTGTCTTCGTATATAGCAACACTGGTTGAAGATATAGACATGAGGCTTCTCACTGAAGTAACAAGAGACCGTTACAAATTCTACCCCACGGAAAACATCTACAACTTCCTTAAACTTGATACTCATACAGGAAGGATTGAGCAGGTTCAATGGTCTCTTGACACCAATAAAGAAGGGTCTGTTTCGATAAATAACGAAGACCTTTCTTGGATGTCTGGAAGCTTGTTTGAGTTATATCCTACGCAGAATATGTATCAGTTTTTACTTTTGGACAAAACCAATGGTAGAGCATGGCATATCCAATGGGGAATGGAGGATACGAAACGGTGGATCAGACGAATTTATTAATTCTTCATGTATCGGATTCCAAAGGTTGACCTTTGGCATATTGGGGACATTTTCAGCGTTGACTTGTCAATGCGGCTCGGAAAATTCCCTAATATGCTAAGGAATTTCCTGACGGTGTAATTTCCGTGTCACCTCGGAATGGCGAATATTGTTACACTCGGTATAGTGGTTTACCATTGTACCGGGCGCAATGATTATAGTCGGTTATGGGTGGCGAGTTTTGGGATTACGGGTAATACCTGAACATAAACTCGCTTCACCCTTAATCCGACTCTTTGGGCAATGAGAAAAACAAAAAGCGTTCATGGCAGTGGCTGCGGCTTGAGGCGATGACTTTTTTCGGAGAAAAGGAAATCCCTAAACATATCCTTGCCTTCCTTCTTCTCTCACTGCCCATAGTCATAACAACGGCAACGTTCACTATAATAATTATAGCAGACCACCGGGATTGAATCACCCTTTTCGGGATACTGAAAAGGTATCTTGCCGATATTGGATTTACGATGTTTTTTCTCATTGCCACAATATCATTTTCCCGTTATTGACCCATACATTCCTTGCACTCTTGCACGGTTTGATTTTTTCTTTTGCTGCTGTTCCGAAATATTCCCCCTGGCATTATTGACACTTTGGCATTTTGAAAGTGTGCAAGAGTGCAAGGAGTGCATAGGGGGTAATTAATGAAATATATGCCGATACCGCTGCACTTTCTGCATTTTCTGCACTTTGGAGTATTGAAAATGCGGATAATGCAGAAAATGCAAGTGATTCCATTGATTTTTCTTTTCGCCACCACATTCAATCTTGGTTCGTTCAGCACAATATATACACCCCATACTGAACTGAACCAAACCAAAATCCATAGATGATAACCGCCGAAAAAAGAAGAATCCTCCGATGTCGGTCGGAGAGTTCCCATAATGCCAAAATGTCAAAAATGCCACGGGGTAAATTTTATGGCATGGCATAGTTGATTGAGCCGAGAGAACGGATTGCGTCCTGCTTGAGACTGTCGATGACATGGAGATATTTCTCCGTTATGACAATGCTTGAATGACCCAAAAGGTCGGAAACCGTCTTTATGTTGGCTCCGTTGGAGAGGAGGTTGACAGCAAACGAATGTCGGCTGCAATGCCATGTGATTTTTTTCTTTATTCCAGCCTCCGCAACCCATCGTTTGAGATGTATATTGCAGTTGGAGTAATTGACGAGTTTGAATATTGGCTCGTTGGCACGGTTTTCAGTCTTCGGCTCTCCCACCAGTGCAAGCATATCCTCCGTGAGTGGGGTTGTGACCCAGCTGCGGCTGCTGACATCACGGACTTTCTGCTGTTGAAAGCGGAGTGTCTTTGTCATCGGGTCGACATTGGCATAGGTCAACGACCTGACATCGCACCAGCGCATACCTGTGAAAAGACAGAAGATGAAAGCCCGCTGCACCTCGGTGTTTTCCCCTTCATAGCGTGTGGCGATAAGCTGTTTTATTTCATCGGGACTCAATATCTCTTTCTCGAATGTGTTTTTATCCCATTTGATGCTTATGCCCTTGCATGGATTCTTCTTGATAAGACCTTCATCAAATGCGGCTGTAACCACTTTCTTGAATCGTCCGTAAAGCCCCTGTGGTCCGATTCCCTTGCCGTGGCTTTTGAGATACTCCGTATAGGCAAGCACCATATCGGGTGAAAGCTGTTCCATGCGTAGGACGGTGTCATAGAGGCTATATTTCGGGGACTCACGCAGGAAGTTGACGAATCGTTTATACGATAGACGGATTGAACTCTTCATAGCCGGAGTTAGGTTTGCCTCCTCACCGAAGAAATCACGGTAGAATTGCAGGAAATCACGCTGACGCTCCTTTTTGAGCCGATAACCCTCACGGTTTTCAAGAAACTCCTGCTCCCGCTCAAATCTGATTTTCTCGGCGAGGGCGAGTGTGTTTCTGTTCTGTATTCGTTCCTGCTGGTTGCGAGGATGCAGCCATATGTAGAGGTTGAGATTCTCCCGCTTGCGGATATGCTTTATCTGGTATTTCGGCTTTCCTGCCATAGCCCCGGATGTGTAAAACACTTGATTCCCCTCTTCGTCAAGTACGGGCGTTTCGGAACGACCGAGGTAGAATTCGAGATATAGGCTCGCGCGTCCGTCTTTAAGCTCGGACTGTTGCAGTTTGGGGTTTTGTTTGTTCTTGCTTTCTATTTTAGCCATAAATGATTATCTTTGTTGAACGCAAAGGTAATTAGAGGGACTGAAACGTAAAAACGACCCTCAACATCTATTAACAACCGAAACGTACAAAAGATGTACTAACAGCGAAAAAAGAGGCAAAAACATAGAAAAAGAAGAAACTGAATAGAACACTTAACTCACTGATTGTCATTCATATTAATTCATATTCGTTCATTGTCGTTTAAGGGATAAAAGACTTTGTTCATGTTATTATATTATAAGAAATATTCATTATGTGTGTAGATACTGTCTCTTATACACATCTGACGCTGCCGACGACTTAATAGGTG
>ERZ1026968.286-NODE-286-length-23537-cov-6.581680_pt1 | contig 23537 bp, 16 predicted proteins | sample MGYA00519295_ERZ1026968 | MGnify/ENA primary metagenome ERZ1026968 (study PRJEB26926, sample SAMN06164480) | human gut metagenome | biome: ENVO:00009003; feature: ENVO:2100002; material: ENVO:00002003 | host: Homo sapiens | place: USA | collected 2012 ...
GAATACGGAAAGGGAACCCAAACCAAGCCCTACCCACAACAACAAAATGAAAGCAACACTTAACGAAGAAGAAGCCAAGGTTTTTGAAGCTTGCAAGAAAGCCGAAGGGAAAGAAATCGAAGGCGAAGTATGGTTTGAATGCATAGAGCGCAACGGCTTATCGGTAAACCAACTCAAAGGCTACATAAGTTCACTATTGAAAAAGGGCTACCTCCGGCAGGTAGGATTTGAACCGACATACCACATAGCAGATTAAACAGAACCGGGCGCCGACAGAAAATCGGCGCCCACCAAACCCACAACAATGAAAGCAAACACCATCGCCCTCAGCAACATCATCGACAGCTGGAACATGATCGACAAGTTTAACCTCGACTGGAGCAAAGACGAAGACCACGACACAATTCTCATCAGCGAGGAGGACTTCAACATGATGCTCGCCAGCGTCAAGAACCCCCGATACATTCAGAACCTCAAAGCCTCCCACGGCAGACTGGTATCACACAATTATTAACCATCCAAAACCCACAACAACAATGAAAGCAATAAACACCTCGACAAACAAAGCCCTCCGAATCCTCGACAATATCATGGAGGGCTACACCGAATGGTTCGCCAAAGACGAGCACCACAGCGCCAGCCTCGAATACAGCAGGGTAGGCGGCGACTACGAAATCATCACCGCCAAGTTCTACGGAACCGGAGCGAAAGTCCGCAAGCTGAACTTCACCGACATCGACGAAGCCCTCGGCTACCTTGCCCACAACCACTTCTACAATGTGGCCGGCAACCCGACCGAGGAGGAACCAGCCGAGGAACCGAAGACGACAGAACCAGCCTCGCCATTCGCCGACCTCATAGGCCGGAAGCTCAACACCTACGACTCATGGAACGGAAGCTCCTGCAACATCACGATAGAGAAAGCCGAGCAGGAAACCAACGCCGTCCGCTTCATCGGCACCAACAGCTACGGAGGCAAGTCCGGAATCTACGTCGACAACAAATTGCTCCCGACGCTCATCAAGACCGGCCACGCCGAGGAAAGCCACGAAATCGACCACTGCAACGTAAAGAGAAGCTGGAACCTCAACTGAGAGGCTGACCGGACAAAACAAGCCCCGACGACACCACATCGCCGGGGCTCCTTTCATGGCCACCGCGCTCAACGTTTGCCAAGAAAGACCCAATCAAGGACGCGACGGTTCGCCTCGTCAATTTTTTGGAGGTCTTCATCAAGATAAATGTGCGTCAGATCGTGCCCGTCGCCATGACCGAGCGCCAGCGCAATATCATCAATCGACACCCCGATGGAACGAGCGACGGTCGCCCAAGAATGCCGCGCCCAATACGTCGTCAGCTGGGGAAACAGAGCGACTCCGGTCGGAGCGACGCCCTGCCGGGAACGAGTGCCTATGGATTTAAGGGCATGGTTGCACTGCCGGACAAATTGCAGATAGTCCGAGCGGCCATCCATGAACGACACGAGATGCTCCGAACCCCGATACTTCTCAATGAGCAGAGCGGCCTCGGCCTCCACCTTCAGCGAATAGAACCGGGAGGTCTTCGACCGGTTGAATTCGACACGCCCGGAGCGCAGGGAACCGGGAACGAGGTGCAGCAGATCCACCGCATTAATCCCGACCAGCATAAAAGATAGCTTGAAGAAATCCAAGTACGGCTCCTGCCAATCATCGACTGGAGCCGAGAACAGACGGCGCAGATCCTCGACACACAAAGAACGCTTTGCGGTCTTCACCGTTTTAATATGGAACTTGCGGAACGGATACCAAGAGGTCAGCCCCTCATCGATGGCAAAGTTGAAGACCGCCCGAAGATTGCGCATGTGAATAGCCCGGGCATTCGGAGAGGGCGCCGTCTTCGCCATTGCCGCATCGAAGCCCAGCAGCCACGACCGAGTCACGTCCTCGAAGCGCAACACTCGCTCATCGGCAAAAGCCCGGAGATGCACGAGGGTGCGCTCATAGGTGAGCCGGGTGCTTTCCTTTTTGGTGGCCGCGAATTTTTCAAAGGCAGGAAACAGCAGCGAGGTGTCGACCTTTTCGGAGGAAGCCTCCTCCGGCTCGGGCAAGACAGCACGAGCAACAGCCTCGTGGATTTCGGCCAGCGTATAGCGAGAGCCGGAAGCGACCACCGACAGAAAGGCGTCCTCCGCCCGGAGCTTGAGGCGCGCAATCGCATTGTTCAGACGAAGATGGGAGGGATGCTTGTCAGTCACCCGGCAATGTTCGGAATCCCACACGCCCGGCTTCAACGAAAGGCCGAGCGACACATAGCGAACCTGCCGCAGGTGCGACAGCGAAATTTTTAGAAGCGCAGTCCCGTCCGATTTCAGACGGCGACCATCAAGATAGAGTTTTAGATTTGCCATAGCCAAAAGTCCCGACACTCGATGTACAAACTTTTGCGCAAACACGGCGAAACCAAAGGAAACACAATGAAACGCTTTGAAACACTTTCGCGTCGTTTTTTTTGACGAGGTGCGGCAAAACCACGGCCAAGACCAAAAAGAGAGAAAGACTTGCAAATCTAAATCGCTGATTTACAAGTCTTTCGGCTGGTGGTGTCACCAGGAATCGAACCGGGGACACAAGGATTTTCAGTCCTTTGCTCTACCAACTGAGCTATGACACCATCACTATGGGGTGTTGTTCCCTTTTGCGAGTGCAAAGTTAGGAAGATTTTCTGAATCTTGCAAATATTGGCCTAAATTTTTATGAAAAAGTTTAGGACAATATTCGCAAACAGGTGATATTCAGGCAAGGGCGGCGACCTGAGCGGGCGTCAGTCCGTTGGCTTCCAGGACGGTCCGGGCGTCGTAACGGTCCAGGAACTCTTTCTTCAGGCCGAGACAGGTTACTTTCACCGGGTCGGAGCCGAGGTAGGCGGCTACCTTCTGGCCGAAGCCGCCGTCAAGAATGCCATCCTCCAGGGTGATGACGTGGTCGTAGTCGCGCAGTGTGTCCAGGGTCGCAGTGTCGAGCGTGGAGAGGATGCGCGGGTTGATTACAGTCGGTTTCAAGCCCTTGGCTTTCATCAGGTTGGCGGCCTGTAAGGCGGCCTGCAGGAATGTACCGGCTCCGATCAGCGCGACCTTTTCACCCTGTTCCACAATCTGATACTTCGAGAAGTCGGGGTTGACGGGCAGGTCGGAGTCAATGACGGGCCCTCCGGGTGTGCGCACGAATACGGGATGTGTGTCGCAGTCAAGGGCATAGTCTATCATGGCCAGGTAGTCCTGGCGCGACGTAGCGGCCAGAAACTCGATGTTGGGGATGTTGGATATCATGGCGATGTCGAAGAACCCGAGGTGGGTCATGTCGGGAATGCCGAACACACCGCCGCCAAAGTCTACGAACGCTACGGGCAGGTTGTTGATGGCCACGTCGTGCGACAGCTGGTCGTAGGCGCGCTGTATGAAGGTGGCCATGACGCCGAACATCGGTTTGGCGCCTCCCTTGGCCAGACCGGCAGCCATGGTGACGGCGTCCTGCTCGCAGATTCCTACGTCAATGAATTGCTTTCCGGCCGCTTTGCGTCGCTCGGGCGTGAATCCGAAGGCGCCGGGCGTTCCGGCGGTCATGGTCACGATCATAGGGTCGGCGGCCATGCGCTGCAGCAAATGGTCGGTGAATATGTCGTCGTATCCTTCTGCGGGAGGGGTGGTGAGTTGTCCGGTCTCAAGCACGAAGGGGGCGGAGTAATGAAAGCGTTCCTTGTGGGCTTCGGCCGGAGCGTAGCCGTTGCCCTTCATGGTGTTGATGTGCACCAGCACGGCGTGGTCCTTGTCCTTGGCCGAACGGAATGCTTCTATCAGATCGGGGATGCTGTTGCCGTCGCGCACGTAGATATATTCGTAGCCTAAGGCCTTGAATATGTTGTTTTCGGCCGTGCCGTTCGACTCGCGCAATACTTCAAGGGCATGATATAGGGCGCCGTGGTTTTCGGCAATGGACATCTGGTTGTCATTCAGCACGACGATGATGTTTGATTTCAGTTCGGGAGCGTAGTCCAGACCCTCAAGGGCCATGCCGCCGCCAAGCGAGGCGTCACCGATGAACGCCACCACGTTCTCGTGTCCGCCCTGCAGGTCGCGGGCTTTGGCCAGACCGGTGGCCAGCGAGATCGATGTAGACGTGTGGCCAACCTCAAACAGGTCGTATGGGCTTTCCTTGGGGTCGGTGTATCCCGTGACGTCGCTGTAGTCGGCCGGGTCGAGGAAAGCCTTGATGCGGCCTGTCAGCATCTTGTGTACGTAGCTTTGATGCGACACGTCGAACACAATCTTGTCCTTCGGCGCATCGAATACATAGTGCAGTGCCACGGTGGCCTCCACCACACCTAAGTTGGGTCCTACATGGCCTCCGCGGGCCGACAGTTTCTTCAGCAATACGGCACGCAGTTCATTGCTGAGCAGGTTCAGCTGGCTCGCATCCATCACCTTGAGGTCCGCGGGCGAGCTGAGTTGTGACAGGTTTATCATTTATCAGTATTTTTATCCAATCTATTAATACAACGGAAGTCATGTCATAATGTTAACCCGGAGATAGGAATGTCAGTGAAAAAGGTATGAAAAAAGGGAAAAATGGTCAGCCGGCCGAAATATTGGAACGGGAAGTTCAATAATTACGGCATTTCGGCTCAGAATTATTAACTTTGCAGTGTAAAACAATTCCACGCATGAACATTAAGATCCTTATATCGGCTGCCATGTTGCTTTGCTCGGCCGTAGCGGCGGGTGCTGAACCCGAAGACGAGGACGAAACGCTTCATGTCAGTTATCTGGAGGAGGTGACGGTGACGGGGACTTCGGCGCACCAGCGCATCCGCGAGATCCGGGCGGGTATGGAGCGGCTGGAACTGTCTAAGCTGGCCCAGACCCCGGCGATGTTGGGCGAAAACGACCTGCTGCGTTCGCTGTCGCTGATGCCGGGCGTCCACAGCGAGGGCGAAGGGGGCGGAGGCTTCGAGGTGCGCGGAGGCACCTCGTCGCAGAACTTAGTGCTTCTGGACGGCATTACGCTGTATAACCCGTCGCACGTGATGGGCATATTCTCCACCTTCAATTCCGACGCCGTGTCGCGCGCCACACTGTTCAAGGGTCCTATCCCCGCTTGTTACGGAGGCGCCACTTCGTCGGTGCTCGAGACCGACCTGGCTCCCGGCAATATGAACGCCTATCACGGCTCGCTGACCGTGGGCCTGCTCATGGCCAAGATCAAGGCCGCGGGACCGATCGTGAAAAACAGACTGTCGTTCGCTGTCACCGCCCGCCGCTCGTATGTCGACGCCTTCCTGCAGATGGTGCCGCAATACCGTAAGACAATCATGAATTTCTATGACGTCACCGCCAAGATAAGGTACATTCCGCGTCAGGGCGACTGTCTCGACCTGTCGTTCATGACGGGGCGCGATAACATGGCGATAAAGAAAGTGATGGGAATGCGCTGGGGCAATCTCGGCGCGTCGCTGTTGTGGCGCACTCACGCCGGCGACCGATGGCGGTTCGAGACCACGGGAAGCTTCACGCATTATTATCCCACCATGGAAATGACCGTAATGAATACCGACCAGCGTCTGAATCAATATGTCCGCGACTATTCGCTGAACTGGAGCGCGGGGTATGATGTGGCCGAAAGCCAGAGTCTTGAGTTTGGCGTCAGGTCGCAGCTGCTGCGGGTCAAGTCGGCCGACATGAGGGTGAACGGGCATCGCCAGCGCGATATACGCGGCGGAGTCCAGAACGCGCTGTGGGTGAACTATACCGGAGAGTTCGGAAGCCATTTCGCTGCCGAGGCGGGGATAAGGCTCAACGCCTTTACTTCGCTCGGAGGTCACAGATTGAACAGTTTCGCGGCCCTGACCGAACCGCAGCCGGAATTCAGATCGAAGACATACGTGGACATCGAGCCGCGCGTGAGCCTTAAATACAGCATCGACGCAAACCATAATCTGAAGGCCGGGGTCGGAATCGCCACGCAGAACCTTCATGCGCTGCGTGCCAACACCACCAGTTTCCCATTCGACCGGTACGTGCTTACGTCCGCCGAGGTGAAACCGGAACGGAGCACGCAGTACAGCGTGGGTTATAACGGCGCGACGCCATCGGGGGATTTCGACTGGAGCGCGGAATGCTATTACAAGGATATGGCCAACGTGTACGACTACCGCGACGGATGCGGCATGTTCTCCGCCATCAATCCCGCAGGCATCATCCTCGGCGGCAAGGGACGCAGCTACGGGCTTGAACTGATGTTCCGCAAAAACACCGGACGCCTCACAGGCTGGGTGTCGTACACATTGTCCAGGACGCAGTCGCGCATCGCCGGCATCAACGACGGGCGTTGGTACGCGGCCGGCAACGACCGGCGCCATGATTTCACCGTGACCGCCATCTATCAGTTCAACGACCGATGGAACGTGTCCGGTTCGTGGGTGTACAGTTCCGGGCAGCCTCTCACGGCCCCCGACGTGAAGTATGAACTGTCGGGCGTGACCTGCTATTATTATTCGGAGCGCAACGGTTACCGCACTCCCGACACCCATAGGCTCGACCTCTCGGCCACGTATCGGCACACAGGCAGAAAATTCACTTACGAATGGTCGTTCGGCGTCTATAACGCCTATTGCCGTTACAATCCATACGTGGTGTATTTTGAGGACGACCCGTCCAAACCTTCGGGTACGCGGGCCGTGATGCAGTCGCTGTACGGCCTCATTCCCTCGGTGTCATACACATTAAAGTTTTAAGAGATGAAGATTCATACCCTGATATATAAAACCGCATTGGCTTTCGTAAGCGTGACGATGGCCGTGTCGGTTGCTGGATGCGAGAAGGAACTTGACTTCAAGTATCACGACATAGAGGCGTTGACGGTGATAGAGGGTACGCTGACGGAAAGCGGCGCGGACGTCACCATACGGCTGACCACGCCGATGGACGAGCCGATGGACCGTATCTGCCTCACTGACGCGCAGGTGACGCTCCGTGACCTTAGTACGGATGAAAGCACTGTGCTGACGGCAGACGACCGGGGGCATTACCGCTCGGAAGTACCCGGTGTGCCGGGCCACGACTACAGCCTGACCGTCAGCCGCGACGGGAAGGAATACACGTCCGCGTCCCTGATGCGCCGGGCGCCGAAGATAGAAGGACTGGACTTCAAATGGATATCGATGCCGTATGACGACGTGGCGGCGCTGCAGGTGGCGTTCGCCGACTGCGATCCCACAGCCTACGGCGACTGTTACTGGATCCGGATATACCGCAACGGCGAGTTCTATAAATGGAGCACCATCAGTGACGACAGGTCCGTAGACGGCATCCTGTATGATACGGTGAACACGACCCGCAAGGACGAGTCGGCGGAGGACGAGGACGACCTTCTTGTGGACGGCGACGAAGTACGCGTCACAGTGGCTCATGTCTCAAAGGCATTCTACGACTATCTGAACGCCATATCGTCCGACAGCAACGGCCCGCGCATGTTCGAGGGGGATATGTGCTTAGGTTATTTCTTAGCCTCGGGCGTGTCGGAATCCACTATTGAGTTCCACCCCGACCGGATAGAGCATGCCGAGTAGGTACAGAGACTGATGAAGTTCAATCCCGATTGAAATAATCGGAGCGGATTATCCGGTCGGAGACTCCACGGACCGTAGTCCAGTAGGCGTCGTCACGCTCGGGAATGGAGTCGGATAGCAGCGAGTGTCCAAGACCGCGATAACCGGCTGTATTGTCCACTCCCATAATATCGAGGATGGTGGGAAATACGTCTGACTGCCAGGTGCGCGCAGTGATGTGCTTCGTCATGCCCGTATTGAGCGCGATGAAACAGATGGGGTGTTTGCCGCGAATATTAACTTTATACTCGGTGTCATGGTCCGAAGCAATTATGATAATCGAATTGTCGTAAAGACCCAGACGTTTAAGATTATTGAGGAACAGGCCTAATTCCGTGTCGAAGTATTTAAGTGAAAGCTGATACCGTTGCTCTGTATTGATATTGGCTATGCCATTCTCTAAACCGGGGACGCCCTTGTCATCGAAAGGATAATGCATCGACAAAGTGGTGATTTCAGCATAAAAAGGTAGCGGCATATCCTTAAGATGCCTCAAGGCGAATGTGAATATGGCATGGTCTGCCCCCATCTCATTACTGTAAAGCCCTGCGGTCTTCAGGTCATTCATTTCGAATAATTTGTCATATCCGAACGACTTGGTCGTAGTGCGATGATTCCAAAGGTTGCCGTCTTCTACGATAAACTCTGCGGAATGTTTCTTATTTAATATTTCTGCAAGCGAAAGATACCGGTTTTTGTCATATTGCTGTACTGTGATACCTGATTCAACAGGAAGCAGACCTGTATTATAAATCAGTTGACCGTCGCTTGATCCTCCCGATTTGATCTGGGGCATCATGAAAGTCGCCGCTATGGTTCCCTGCGCGTTAATCAGGGAATCCAATATGGGTGTTATGCTCCGGTTATCGATTTTATGGCCTATTTCCTCGGCGTTTAGCGATTCGACGATAATAAAGATCAAATTTTTATCTTTATTGTCGGACATGATGCGGGCCGTGACGCTGTCAGTCAATGCAGTAGTGGCCGATCGTTTTGATAATGTTTCCTTTAGTTCTTCTTTCTGTCTATCCGACAGCTCTAATCTATTGTGAGCGAGCCTGATGTAGTTGAATTGCCTTGCAAGATACCACACCAGTCCTGAGTTGAACGAACAGCTTGAGTCCGCACTGACCCATGGCCTGATTCTGTCATTCAGATATGAGTCGAGATTGCAAGTGGTTTCTGTAGAATATTCATTATTAAACCATCGAGTGTATCTGACCATATGCACATAATCCACTACCATGGCGAACATCCATACCATTATGGATCCGAAAAATCCTGTGATTCTGTATTTGTTGGGAAGCGATGATTTTGTAGGCGTCTTTGTCTTGCATACTAAGGAAAGGACAGTATAAATCGCCGCGACGAGGATTATTACAACATCCTGCCAATTGATCTTATGCCAGGCACTTTCGAACACAAAGTGATTCCAGTTCGATGAATCGAAAATGGACCCGAGGGGCAATAGGTTGCCCCAGTATTTGAAATAGACTGCCGAAGCCATGAGGTAGATGGATATCAGCCAGATTACCGGTATCGAATACCAGCGACTCTTGCGTCCCAACAACCATAGGGGAGACAAAATCAGGCATGCGTCTCCTATTAAATAAATTACGTTGTAGAATAATCTGACTTTTAACTCAATATCAATCGTATACAGAATCAGGATTAGCCATAACGTGAATACTGAAAATATAAAATATCCGATTTGTAGATTTATTTTATTAAGGAATTTCATGACGGGTTATTATGATACATTGGGAGCACCCCGGGCACGGTGTACCCGTATTATAACGTGAAAAATCGATAATGTGGTATATGCCCCGGCGTTAAAGGTCGTAGAAAAGGTCGAGAAGCTGGACGCGGTACACCTTGCTGATTTTGATGGGCGACAGGTCGTGGTAGGGAGGCACAAGCCGACATTCGTTGCCCGAGATCATGGAGATATAGGCCACGTTCACGATGTAACTTTTGTGGGTGCGCACGAACTGCGGGCCATATTTCAGAATGGTGTCGGCAGTGGTGTTCCGTTTCAGTATTATGTGCTGCAGGGTGTTGAGCACGACTTCCCACAGCTTGCGGTCGGTGTCGTAGCGGAAGAATACTATATCCTTGGGAAACAGTATCATCCGGTCGTTGGTGATGGTGGTAACGGAAATTCCTGCCGGTGCGCCCGGAATGAAATGCGACGACGAGAGGCGTTCGGCCGGATCGGTGACCTGACGCTTGCCCGACATGGCCATGCGGTAACGGTTCATGATCAGTTCCAGCTCCGACGTATCGTATGGCTTGAGCAGGAAATCGAAGGCCTCTATGCGCAGAGCCTGCATCAGGTACTTGTTGTAGGTGGTATAGAATACTATCTTGCAGTCCTGGGACACCACTGTCTTAAGGCGTGGTATGAAGTCAAGGGCTGACTGATCGTCCAGTTCGATGTCAAGGAATATCAGGTCGGGTTTGAGGGCAGACGCCGCGCTAAGCAGTTGTCTGGCCCTTGAGACGGTTCCGCAGACTTCGACCCAGTCGAAGTTTGTCAGGTCTTTTGCCACAATCCGGCGCGAGGGAGCGTCGTCGTCAACTATAAGCACGCGGGTCTTGGGGGTAGAGTCAGCCATGAATGTTGAAATTGAAGTCAGTGGGGATGAACAGGGAGGCGCGGTATCCGTTGAGGCCGCTACGGAGGGTGCAGGGCTCCAATTCGAATCGCATCTGCGCACGTTTCTTTTCGTTGATGATCTGCAGTAGGTTGGCCACGATCTTCAGACCCTGGCGCGTGGAGTCGCAGCAGGGCATTGCGTCCGGCGCGGTGTTATTCAGCACGTCTATCACATAGTTCCCGTCATCGCGCCGCACGTTGATGTCAAGAATTCTTGGTTCCGATTCCGGTAGTGACGCGAATCCATGCTTGAAGGCGTTCTCCACGAAAATCATCAGCACCATGGATGGAAGGAAAACTTTGTCCGGCTCGACACCATCGGCTATCGATTTATTGTATGATACCGGGACGGAGGTTCTGTCCGATTCGAGCGAGACATAGTCGTCCACGAAATCCAGGTCCTCGGCCAGCGACACATACACCTCCGAAACGATTACCGACTGGCGGCGCAGCAGACGCACCAGCGCGTCGAGATGAGAGGGGAGGCCTTGTTCGCGGCGGGCTATCTCGTGGTTCAGTATGTTGTAGATGAAGTGCGGATTGATCCGAGCCCTCAGGGCCTCGAGCCGCAGGTCCATGATGCGGTGCAGCATGCGTTCCTCGCGGTGACGCGCCATGCGGCGCATCTGTACCATCACTATCACAAGCAGTACTATCACTACGAGCGATATGGCTCCCACCACATAGTCGCGTGTCAGCAGTTTCTTATGCATCTCCAGGTCTTTGGACATGGCCATGATTCGGGAATCGCGTTCAAAACGCATCTGGCGTTCCGATGCGCTCATGCGCAGCGCGTAGTTGCGGATGGAGTCCTCGTACTGGGTGTATTGCCGCATCGCGTCCAGGGCCTGTCGCCACTGGCCCGTGGCGGCGTAATAATCGCGTACGAATTCCAGGCGTTCGTGTACCTGCTCGGGACGAAGGGAGGCGTTGCGCGACTTCCAGTCGGACAGCATGGCCGACACATTGCTGTAATGGCCACGCATGTTCTCCAGTTGCAACCGCTGTGTGCGCAGATGCTCCTGCACATATTCGCTGGGCTGAACGTTGGTGAAATAATCTTCGGTTAGTTTCAGCAGCGAATCGGCCTTGACGTCCTGGCCGGAATGCAGGTAAAGGTCGGTCAGGTTGGCGCGGCAGAAATTGCGCTCCCATTCCAGTTCCGGCCTGTCCGTCAGGAAAGAGTCAAGCTGCAGGAACAGACGCAGTGATTCGGGATACTTTTTCTGCACGAAGTAGTCGTGTCCCCGGTTGTTGAGGTAATGGAAGCGGTCGTCGGCCGACATTGCCGGCAGATACTCGGCGGCCCGGTCCCACCATTTGCGGCTCTGGTCGAAGTCGAGCAGTTCGGTATAATTTGAGGCGAGACCGATGTACTGCGGCACTCTGTATCGGTCAGGCAGACCTGCGGAGTCTGCCACCTGGATGGCGCGGCCGAACCAATGGGCGCTGAGGTCGTAATTGCCATTGTTGCGATAGGCCCCCGCTAAGTTGAAATAAGCGTCAGATTGGGTGGCGGGGTCTTTCAGGCCGGCGAATTCCTTGATGGCCTGTTTGTAATAGTAGATGTTGGAGTCAGGGTTATAGGTGAAGCGTGTGTAATACCCTGCGCGCGAGGAATGGACTTTCCCCTGAAGCAGACGGCGCAGCGGCGTGCGGGGGACCCTGGCCAGATAACCGTCGATTGAATCGAGCTCTCGCAATAGCTCCGTCTGACGGCCCCCGTAATAAGATGCGATGGCCTGCTGGGTCAGGGCGCCGTAGAATGCATCGGAATCTCCGGCCTCGACAGCCATGCGTTTGTGTGTTTCTATTATCATCATCGCGGAATCTATATGTCCGCGTTCAAGTACATCGGCCACTTCCTGTCCGAAACTTTCGTACAGGCTGGTCTGGCGGTCATCGCGTCTGCAACCGATAACCGTCAGTATCATAAGGGTATAAACCGTGAGTCTAAACCTTGACATGGTATGCGGTAGTGTCGTAAGTATCGTGTTATTGTTCCTGAATAATCACGTGTCGATTACAAAATTAACAAAAATTGACGTAATAGAAAAATGTGCGGAATAGTACGAAATGCCTTTCAGGGGTGGAAATAAGCCTCTTATCGGAGTTATGAGGCGTTTCGGTGGCGATTTTGGCAAAAATAGTATAAGGTTATGGCACCGTTTGGTCGGAGACCATGTTTCTCAATAACCCCACGATGGACGGGGACAGCGTCAGCTGGCGCCGGCCTTCGTGGGGACAAGGACGTAAGAACACCGCTTGGTCGGAGACCATGTCTCTGGCCTATGGTATGGACAATGTAGTGATATGAATGGCAGTACAGCGGCATGGTCTCCGACCAAGCTGTCATAAGACATGAGATACCCCACGAAGGCTGTCGGAACGCTTCGCGCCCTCCAGCCATCGTGGGGTTAATGAAAAACAGCCTCTCCGAGGCAGGCTCTGTATGCGGGATTACTTCACCAGCACTTTCTTGCCGTTGACGATATAGATGCCTTTTGCCAGGCCGTTGACAGCGTTTGCGGATTCAACGTTGTGGCGAACCACGCGACCTGCGAGATCATATACGTTCACGCTCTTCTTCTCGGCAGCTATACCGGCGATGCCGGATCCTGTCTCAGAGGGATAGTAAACCTTAACCAGATTGGCACCACCGCCGTTGCAGATGAATTCTTTCTTTTCAGCTACATTTGTGATGAATTCTGGAGTGATGGAGTAAGTGATGGTCTTGCCGTCTGCTGATTTCTCGCTGGGAAATTCCATGTTGGTCCAGCTGCTGTTGCAGAGCTGAGCCCATTCGGGAGTTGTGTCGAATTCAAAAGCAACCTTGGCAGTTCCTTCCGGAATGACGCTGAAAATCTGTACGCCGGGAACGCGGGCACCGTATTCAACTACCCCCTTGGTGTCGAATTCACCGGTCTTTGTCACCTTAGTGACTACGCAGCCACCGTCGCCCTGTAGGAAGATTTTGGTTCCACAGTTATCAATCATTTCCTGTGTAACGCCTACGGTGACTTCGCCCTTGGTCATGTCTGCAACGTTGATTTTGGTAGTGCCGAGCAGATTCTGCCAGTTGTCGCCCTTGATCAGAACCTGAGCGCCTTCGGCACCGGGATTTGTAAAGGTATAAGTCAGAATGTCGCCGGCTTTAATTTTGCCCTTTGCAATTTCGGCGCCGCTGTTCCAACCGGAGATTGTGTATTCCCCTTCCCAGAGCACGCTAGGGTCAACGACGGCCTCGGTGTCGGTTGTAACTTTTGTCATTGTCATGCCATAGCCCTGCATACGCAGTCCGTTGGCTTTGATTGTAGCGATGTCGGCTGCTCCGAGGGGCAGGTCATAGCTTGTGGAACCTGCGGCTACAGTGATACACTGATAGTCGTTTCCGAGTTCTGTGGCAACCTGCAGCGGAGTCCAGCCTTTGGCGTTGGAGGCCGGTTTGAACTGCCAGTATTCACATGCCGTGTCCAACGTGTAGTACAGTTTCAGAACCGCTGTCTCATTTCCGAGGACGCTCAGGTCAGACGCCGGAATTGCGAAAGATTCGCTCCATGCAGTACCGAAGTTGCACTCGCCCTCCCACAGCGTTACTTCTGCGGCATTGACGCTCAATGCCATGGCTGCCAACGCAGCTGCGCTAAGTAATTGTTTGATCATAATGTTTTGTTTGAGTAATTATTGATGTGTGTTGTTATCGCGGGTTTATGATTCTTAAAGGTCAGTCAGATTATGTGTCTATATTGTGTCGAAGTTTTTAAGGTTAAATCTTCGGTACAAAATTATAGGTTTTAGTGTATAAATATTAATACTATTTTGCCTCACATTGATACAAATCTCGTTGCGCACGGTATCAATTGTTAATTAACAGTGCATATAATCGTTATCGCACGGAATTAAGCAGCTCGGGCGACGGACAGGTATAGTTGTCTATGCCGAGGTTTACCTGTTTCAGCTCGTCAAGGGTATGTACCGCGGGCGTGACGAAATCGGGCATCGGCAGCGAATGGAACGTGGCGAAATATAGCAGACATGCCTCTTTCCACCATTGTGCGTCGCGTACCTGCGTATGCATACGCCGCTGCACGTCCTGCCACAGATCCAACTTGCCGTTAGATTCGAAATAAGGCTTAAGGCTGTCCCAATCGCGCAGCATGTCAAGGGCTGTCTGATAGCCGCGCTCATAGTGACGGCACAGGGCTGTCCATACCGTGTCGCCGCTTTTCAGCTTATAGTCCCACGGCAGATGATGGAACCAGAGAATCAGGTTCTCGGGACAAGTCTCGGGATCTGCATATAGCTTTGCCAACGAGTCGGGATACTGTGCGGTGGCGTCGCTGCCTGAAGGGGAGCGGTCGAAACCGATACCTGTGGAGTCGGCGCGGTGGTAATAGCTCGGCATCCAGTCGGGACGCGCGCCGGGGATGTCGCACCACGGCTCCGGCCCGTAATGATGGCCCCATGCGAACAGATGATGCAGACCCATCGGCATCATGTAGTCCACCACAGCCTCGCGCGAACGGAGCATGATGTCCTTGATCTTGTTCTTTACCTCGGGTTCGGTGATGCCGAGGTCCCGTACAATCCATTCGTCTGCTATCGAGTCGGGCGAAAGGGTAGGATCCCACGCCATGCGGCCGAAGGCGTAGAGGTTGGCGCGGCCGAAAGGATGACCGGTGAAATTGGCAGCATCGCCTATGTTGGCCACGCCGGCAATGGCATTGTAACGGTCGGGCTTGGCTGTCTCGAAAAATTCCTGCCACATCGGCGCAAGGTACGCAAGATGGTTGCTGTGGCCTAAGTATTCCTGCGTGATCTGCAGCTCCGGCATCAGGGGGGTGCCCGGCATGTCGAGCAGCAGGGGGCTGACCGGCTCGCGGGGCTGGAAGTCGATGGGGCCGTTCTTCACCTGCACTATGACGTTGGAATCGAATTTCCCGTCCAACGGTTTGAACTCTGCGTAAGCCTGTTTCGCGCGGTCGGGGTCGGAAGGGGAGTAGACGAAAGCGCGCCACATCACGATGCCTCCATGCTTCCTCAGGGCGCGTGCCATCATGTTGGCGCCTTGGGCATGGGTGCGTCCGAAATCGCACGGGCCGGGCTGACCCTCGGAATTGGCCTTTACTAAGAATCCCCCGAAGTCGGGTATCAGCTTATAGATCTCGTCGGCTTTCCGCTTCCACCACCGGGCCACACGTTTGTCCTGCGGGTCGGCGGTTGGAAGTGAGTCAAGCTGCATGGGAGCGGCGAAATTGGCCGACAGATATACCCGGATGCCGTAAGGTCGCAATACATCGGCTATGGCCGCCACTTTTGGCAGATATTCGTGCGAAAGGATGCGTGAATTGGCATTGACATTGTTCAGCACCGTGCCGTTGATGCCCATTGATGAAATCAGGCGGCCATACTCCTCGTATCTCGGCGATACGGAGTCGGGGAGCTGGTCCCATTGCCACAGGGAACGGCCGGCATATCCACGCTCGATGGTGCCGTCCAGGTTGTCCCAATGGTTGAGGATGCGGCGTTCGAAGTGCGGTCGGCCCGGGAACGCCGATTCGGCCGGTGCAGGGGCGTGTCCGGCCGCGAACGATGCCGCGGCCAGACATGCCGATAATGCCAGTGTCGTCAGTTGCTTCATTCGTCTATGCCGTCGATGGTTTTGATCAGACCGTTTTCGTCATACTCCAGCTCGCACACCTTCAGGCTGCGCAGCCATGACCGGCCTTCGCTCGGCGCCGCGTCGTGATGGAACAGATACCATTTGCCTTTGTACTCCACGATGCAGTGGTGGGTGGTCCAGCCGACTACGGGAGTCAGGATCACGCCCTTGTAGGTGAAGGGACCGTAGGGGCTGTCGCCGATGGCGTAGCAAAGCAGGTGGCTGTCGCCGGTGGAATATGAGAAATAATACTTGCCGTTGTACTTGTGCAGCCAGCTTGCCTCGAAGAACCGGTGCGGGTCGTCGGCCGCGAGAGGCTTGCCCTCCTCGTCCACAACCACAACGGGGCGCGGATCCTCGGCAAACTGCAGCATATCGTCCGTCAGGCGCACCACGCGGCTGGGCAGCGCAGGTTCGTCGCCCTCTGGCAGATATGCGTCCTCCAGTGCCTTGTTGTCCTTGTAGCGCTGCAACTGGCCGCCCCACAGACCGCCGAAGTACAGGTAATACTTGCCGTCCTCCTGAAATACGCAGATGTCCATGGAATAGCTGCCGCGGATGGGGTCGGGCTGAGGCACGAAGGGACCCTCGGGACGGTCGGCTATCGCCACGCCGATGCGGAAGATGTCGTTCTTGTCCTTAAGCGGGAAGTAGAGGTAATATTTGCCGTCCTTCTCGGCGCAGTCGCAGTCCCAGAGCTGGCGTCCGGCCCATGGGATGTCGGCTATGTCCAGAGCCTGTCCGTGGTCAACGACAAGACCGTTCATCGGGTCGTCGGTGCTGAGCACGTGCATGTCGCGCATCACGTACTGGTCGCCGTTGTCGTTCTCGCATTTGGCGTCGTCGTTGTCGTGCGACGGATAGATGTATAGTTTGCCGTTGAATTCATGCACCGACGGGTCGGCCATATAGTCGGCGGGAAAGAGGTATCTTTTCGTTGCTTTCATAGCTTGTTTTTTGACGGTTATTTCGTTTTGACGGTTTTGTATTCCTCCACGTATTTGTTGAGGAAGGGCTTGAGATTATACTTACGGTCGAGCAGCAGGGGATACTCGCGGCGACCCTTCATGGGCCAGTCGTTCTTCCAGGAATCCCCGTCGCTGACGCCCCATGCTGTTACGCGAGCTATCTTGTCGGCGTTACGCAGGAATATGGACATCACTGAGTCCATACGGGCGTTCCATACTTTCGACACGCTGTCGGGCAATGCCTCGGGGTAGGGGTTGAGCAGCTTGTCGTACTCGGCGGTATCGGATATGTTTGCGCCCGTATTGATGGTGGGCAGCGCGCTCATGTCCCATTCGGTGATCGCCACCTTGCAGCCGGTTCCGGCGAATGCCTTCAGCGATTCCTCATACTCCTTCAGGTCGGGGTAATCCATGCCGGTATGGCTCTGCATACCGATTTGGTCTACGCGCAGGCCTCGCTTCTTCATGTCGTTTACGATGCGCACGTATGCGTCACGCTTGGCGGGGCTGTTCATGCCGTAGTCGTTGATTATCAGCTCGGCGTCGGGGTCGACCTCATGCGCATATTGGAATGCCAACGGAATGTATTCCGGGCCGAGTATTTTATAAAAGTCGCTCTGACGATATGAGCCGTCATCCTCTATGGCCTCGTTCACAACGTCCCAGCTCCGGATACGCCCCTTGTAGCGCCCCATGATGGTGGAGATATGCTCCTTCATGCGCTGTTTCATGGTCTCCGCATCGACGAGGTTGCCTGTGGAGTCCTTGGTGAACCAGGGAGCCATCTGCGAGTGCCATATCAGGCAGTGACCCGTGATGGCCATGCCGTTTTCCTCGCCGAACTTGACGAAGCGGTCGGCGTCGTCCCAGAAGTATTTGTCTTCGGCGGGATGTATCTCCTCGCATTTCATGCAGTTCTCGGCCACAATGGCGTTGAAGTGCTTCTTGATGGCGGCCACGCCGAGGGTGTCGGTGCCGTTCGACTGGTTTACGTTGATGGCGGCGCCGATGAGGAACTTATCGCCGAACACATCTTTAAGGCCGGGTTCGGCAGGTGTTTCAGCCTGCTTGCAGCCGGCGGCGAGGATTGCCATCGCGGCAGCGGCTATGATAGAGTGGAATTTCATTGGGAGTATCGAAATATTGTGGTGATTGGGATTACCGGTTTTTGTGGCGGGCTTCGATTTCGGCGTTGATGCGGTCTATCTTGTCGTCGTCGAGGTCATAGCGCGAGATAATCATTATGGCCAAGCCAAGCAGGATTGCGGGAATCACGGCCACAAGCCAGAGAATACCCTGCTCTGCTAATGGAGTCTGCACGGCGGCATCCTTGTTGAAGCCCACGAAAGCCAGGACGAAGCCGGGCACTACGCCGCCCAACGCCATGCCGGCCTTGTAGAAGATGCCTGTCAGGGCGTTTACGATACCCGATATGCGGCGTCCGGTGGTGTATTCGCCGAACGAGATTACCTCAGGCACAAGCGCCCACATGTAGCCCGTGGCTACGATCACGCCCGTGGACTTGATAAACTGCGCCACGTACACAATCCACATCTGGTCCTTGAACGCCGGAACCATCGACACTGCGTAAAGCATCGCCATGCCGACGATAGCCGTCATCAGGAACACGTAAAACATTCCCTTCTTGCCTATGCGCTTCTTGATGGCCGGAACCATAGGCATGAATATGAAGGCCGGGATTGAACCGAGGCCCATGAATATGGACAGCTCCTCGGCCGTACCCTGCATGTTGTAGTTGATGTAATATGCTCCGGCGGCGTTGCCTATGGCCATCATGGCGAAGGCGGTGATGAAGAAGAACGCCAGGATGCGCAGGGGCTTGTTGCGCACGAATTCCACCCAGAGGTCGGACACCTTGACATTTTCGGTCTCGCTCTTGGCCATCACCACGCGCTCGCGGCACTGCGAGAAGCAGAACACCAGCAGGGCCAGTCCCGTCAGGCCGTATATGCCCATTGTGATGAACCATGCGGAGTCGCTGCTGGAGAGGTCGGTGGTCTCCGATGGGTCGAACAGCTTCAGCACGATAGGAATACCCATGCCGACGGCCAGACCGCCGATGTTGGCCATGAACATACGCACGGAGGTAAGGATGGTGACCTCCTGCGTGTCGCGTGTCAGCGAGGCGTTCAGCGCGCCGTAAGGCACGTTGACCAGCGTATAGCACATCGACAGTCCCACGTATGTGATGTAGGCGTAGAGCAGCGAGCCGGAGAATCCGTTCCAGAAGCAGAGCAGCGCGAAGCCTGTCAGCGGGATGCCTCCCAACAGCAGGTAGGAGCGGTATTTGCCCCAGCGCGGGTCGTGCTTGTCGACGAACGTGCCGACCAACGGATCCCAGATCACGTCCACGATGCGGACTATGAGGAACATGATGGCGGCCACTTCGGGCGCGAGGCCGTAGACGTTGGTGTAGAAGAACAGCAGGTACATGCTGATGGTCTGGTAGATCAGATTCTGGGCAAGGTCGCCCGAGCCGAATCCGATCCGCTGCAGCCATGATAGTTTGTAGAATCCCTTGGAGGAATCCTCCCGTGCGGTGACGGGAGCTTGCATTTCGATTGTATTATCCATTGTGTGTTTTGAATTTTTCCGGTAAATCCGTGTCAGTAGCGGTAAAGCTTGACGCGGAGAATCTTGAAGTCGTCCACTCCGATACGTACGTGGCGTCCCTGATGTGTCTCGTCGCCGTTGAAGTATCTTACGGGCGTGAACGTCGTGCCGTCGGGCGACACAGTCACTTCGGCCACCTCTGCCAGACCGACGCGCTGCTTGCCGTGCCATTTGGAGTCGGGAGTGCGGTCGCTGCCCGAGTCGAGAAATCCATCCTCGCCAAGTTTGCGCGCGGCCTCGCTCTCGCTCCGGTGCTCGAATTTAAGCACCACACCCGAGCCGGCTAAGATATATTCGTCCGGAGCGGTTTTGATCAGCACCGCGCCTGTCTCGGGCCATACCGAGCCGTCGGTGGCGCGCGGATCCCACGGCAGGGTGAAGTAATGCGAGGCGGTGATGCGCAGATCGCCGTCGGTATATATTCGTGAAGTGGAATCGTTGTCGAAGTACATTCCGCGCATCGTCCCCCGGCCCTGATGCTGCAGAATCAGAGGCGCGGCCTCGGCTATCATGGCGTATCCGCGCACGTTGGTGTCGGAGGGAGAGTCGCTGCCGTTCTCGATGGAGAAGGGGCTGAGGCCTATGGCGTCATGCTCGCCCAGGACATAGAGCGCCTGTGCCGCATTGCCGGCACCGCGTCTGATTTCGGGTATGAACAGCACATTGTCGGGGAGCGCGTATTTGGCCACCCAGTCGGTGAACCCCTTGTCGTAAAGGTCGGGGGAGAGGAAGTCGATTGTGGGCGCGGCGGCATGCCAGATGTCCTTGAGATGAGCTAACGGGCCGGCAGAGGGGTATTCGCCGGGCTTGCGGCCACGGCTGTTCATGGCGGCGTTGACGTAGAGGGGACGCGACGTGAGCTTACGGGCCGTCTTGGCCAAGTGCTCTACATACTTGGCGTAGTTCCATGCCATGAAATATTCGTCGGTATATACATCGTCGCCGAACACCTCGGTCCATGTGCCTGACATCTTCGAACCGTGGTCCTTCCATCGCTGTGCCAAAGCCGGATCAAGGCTGTTCCTGTTCTTTTTCAGGAAAGCGGTAAGTTCGGCGGGTACTCCTTTGGCATACTCCTGTCGCGCCAATGACGAATGGTCGCGGGCATTCTCCAGCATTCCTATCTCATTCTCCACCTGAATCATCAGCACGGTATGGTCCGTGTCCACCTCGTTGATGTGGCGTATCAGCTGCCCGAACGCACGGTTGTCGGCCTGCAGCACTTCGGGCGAGAACGCCGAGGCTATCTCCAGCGGTTTTCCGTCGGCAGTGACGGCACGCGGAAACCGCCTGGTGTCGGCCTTGAACCATTCCGGAGCGTAGCAGCTCATGGAATTCTTCCAGACTCCGAACCACAGGAATACAAGTTTGAGGTCGTTGCGGCGCGCTTCCTCTATCGCGGCATCAACGAGCGTGAAATCGAACTTGCCCTCCTGCGGCTCCGTAAGGTCCCAGTACACTGGCGTCAGCACAGTGTTGAGGTTCATCCGTTTCAGCTTCGGGAATATAGCCTTTATGTCCTGAGGCGACGACGCGGAACTGTTGCCGAGTTCGCCGCCGAGAATCAGCATAGGCCGGCCGTTCACGCACAGCTGCGGAGCTTTCCCGTCGCTAAGCGCCACTGCGGCGTCTGCGGCGTAGGGCAGCGCCAGCGCGCCCAGGGTAAGTATGTAAGGTATAAGATGTTTCATGAGTATCATGGCTGGAAGCCGGTCGGCTTACCAAGTAATGATTTTTTAGTTGGTGTGACGGAGAGGGGCAACCCCCTCCGCCACTGTGTAAAGTGCAGAATGATTATTCTTCGTCTTCGGTCTCGACTACGTTCTTCCACTCGTCGCCGTTGAAGTCCACGGAGATGTCCTTTCCGGCGATACCGTCGCAGACGCCCTTGTAGGCGGTCTTGCGGGCGTAGTTGGCGTCCCAGATGTTGGGCGACTGATCCTTCAGCCAGTACTCGTGCTCGTTGGGCTTGTCGCTGACGCCCCACATCGTGATGGCGCTGCGCTGAGCCTCGGGAACGTTCTCGAAGTATGAGGTGATGATCATCTGGTAGATGTCGGACTGGGTCTGCATCTCGCCTGCCGAGGGAGTAGCGGTGCCCAGGGCCACGTCAAGCTCGGTGATGCGCACCAGCTTGCCGGTGGCGGCCAGTGTCTTGAACATGGCATCAACCTGCTCCTTGGTGATGCTCTTGCCTACGTGCATCTGGGTGCCGATGCCGTCCACATGGCCGCCGTTGTTGTCGATGTACTGTACGAACTCGATCAGGGCCTTCAGCTTGGAGGGGCTGGTCTCCAGGTTATAGTCGTTGACAAACAGCTTGGCGCCGTTTTTGTTGTACTTGGCGGCGAACTCGAATGCCTTGGCACCGTAGTCCTTGCCGATGAACGTACCCCAATACCAGTGGTCGGATTTCCAGTTCAGATTGAGTCCCTTCTCGGTGCTTTCCTCGGGAGCCTGGTCGGGTTCTTCCTCGTCCCACATGAACGCGCCGTCGAAACCGCGCCACTTGGTGTTGTCGTCGATAGGCTCGTTGATCACATCCCACGACGTGCAGACATCGACGTGAGTCATGGCCTCCTTGATCCATTCCTCCATGTAGTTGAGCAGGATCTCGCGCTTCTCGGCCGCGGACTTCAGCTCGTAGTGGAAGGAAGCGGCGCGCCATCCGCGTTTCTTGGCGGCAGCGGTCTTCTCGCCGAACTTGATGTTGTCGATGTTGTATGTGCCGCCTACTTTACCGAAGTTGAGGATGATGCGGTCCACGTCGTCGTAGTCGGCGATGGTGAACTCATACTCGCAGCGTACCCAGTCGGTGCCTACGTTGAACGTGTTGTAGCCGCCCTGGCTGCCGTAAGTAGTGCCGTTCTGATACTGGAACTGCAGTTCGCCGGCACCGGTGTCGGACTTGGCGTCGAATTGGATTATATATGCCACGTTCTGCTTCAGCGGAGTGTCGAAAGTGTATGCGCACTGAGCGTCCCATGCGTTGCCGTCGCCCTTGTTCTTGAGCACCATGCCGTAGGAACCGTCTTTGCCGGCACCCTGTACGGCCTCGGCCGATTCCTTGTTGCCGCCCCAGGAACTCCATTTGCCGAGCGTGCCGCCCTCGAAGTCGGAGTCGTCGCCTACCATAACGTTGGTCATCGGATCGGGAGCCGGCTCCTTGTATTCGCCGAAGCGGATGTCATCGATGATGTATTTGCCGCCTACCTGGCCGAAGTTGAGGATGATGCGGTTCACGTCATCATAATCAGTGATCTTGAAGGTGTACTCGCAGAGAGTCCAGTCGGTGCCTACGTCGAAGGTGTTGTAACCGCCCTGGCTGCCGTAGGTGGTGCCGTTCTGATACTGGAACTGCAGCTTGCCTGCGCCTGTGTCGGCCTTGGCGTAGAAGCGGATCTTGTAGTCCACGTTCTGTTTCAGCGGAGTGTCGAAAGTATAGGCGCACTGTGCCTCCCATGCGCTTCCGTCGCCGTTGTTCTCGAGCACCAGGGCCTTTGAGCCGTCGCGGCCGACGCCTTCGACTACTTCAGCCGATTTCTTGTTGCTACCCCACGAGCTCCAGCCGCCGGTGGTGCCACCCTCGAAGTCACTGGCGTCGCCGGGCAGGATGTTGGTGATTCCGTCCTCGCTGCTGCCGGTCTGTATCAGCTTCGGAGCTATCAGCGACTTCATGTAGGCCTGCTGCTGCTGCGTGTGCCACAGCAGGTTGTGGCCGTGAAGGCTAAGGCCCGTGTTCATGGCCAGGAACCGGTCGACCTTGCTCCAGTTGGTCTTGCCGCTGGCCGAGACAACCGACGAATGCTTCATGGCATTGCCGAAAGTCACGCCCTGGAAGTTGGTGTTGACTATGTTGCGGTAAGCGTCGTTGTCCAGATAGAGGTCCAGACCCATGCCGTTCGTGATCTGTGTCTCGGGATGATACTCCTGCATGTATTCCCTGTCTCTTATACACATCTCCGAGCCCACG
>ERZ1026968.297-NODE-297-length-22859-cov-7.039686_pt1 | contig 22859 bp, 20 predicted proteins | sample MGYA00519295_ERZ1026968 | MGnify/ENA primary metagenome ERZ1026968 (study PRJEB26926, sample SAMN06164480) | human gut metagenome | biome: ENVO:00009003; feature: ENVO:2100002; material: ENVO:00002003 | host: Homo sapiens | place: USA | collected 2012 ...
GATGTGTATAAGAGACAGACTCTCGCTTTTGTTAAAACGGTTTAAATTCAAACACTCTCTAAGGTTTGTGACACAAAATTAGAGTTTATTTGCCGTATTATCAAAAATAATCATTAATTTTGTGTTTGGACTAAAATAGAGACCATTTAATGAAATATATCGGAGCACACGTCAGCGCGGCAGGCGGCGTACAGAACACACCCATCGCGGCACACGAAATCGGAGCCAAGGCATTCGCCCTTTTCACCGGTTCCAGCAACAGATGGGTATCCAAGGAGCCGTCTACGGCCACCATCGACGACTTCAAGCGGAATTGCGAGAAGTTCGGTTACACGCCCGACGTAATTTTGCCTCACGATAACTTTCTTATCAATCTCGGCAGCCCGGACGAGAAAAAGCTGGCTCTGTCGCGCAAGTCTTTCTACGACGAGATGCACCGCGCCGAGCTGTTGGGGCTGAAACTGCTCAACTTCCATCCCGGCTCGCATCTGAACCAGATGCCTGAGGACGAATGTCTGAACCTGATAGCCGAAAGCATCAACATCACTCTGGACAAGACGTCCGGAGTGACTGCCGTTCTTGAATCCACTGCCGGGCAGGGTTCCAACTTAGGTTGGCGTTTCGAACACCTGGCCCATATCATCGACAAGGTGGAGGACAAGAGCCGCATCGGAGTATGTGTGGACACCTGCCATTCTCATTCCGCCGGCTACGACCTCTATTCGCCCGAAGGATACGATAAGACCTGGCGGGAATTCGACGACATAATCGGAGCCAAGTATCTGATGGCGCTGCATCTGAACGACAATCTGCGCACCCTCGGATCGCATATCGACCGCCATGCCTCGATAGGCGACGGTTCACTCGGCCGCGAATTCTTCATCCGCCTGGTCAACGACCCGCGCTTCGACGATATGCCCCTGATTCTTGAGACTCCCAACCCCGACATCTGGAACGAGGAGATCAAATGGCTATACGATAACATACAACCTAATAAATAATTGTTTCAATACCATGAAGAGGAAACCTGATTTAAGCTTCTGGAAATTATGGGATCTGTCGTTCGGATTCTTCGGAGTCCAGATCGCATACGCCCTTCAGAGCGCCAATGTGTCTCGTATATTCACCACCATAGGCGCAGACCCTCATGATTTAAGTTATTTCTGGATTCTTCCCCCGCTGATGGGACTGCTGGTACAGCCTATCGTCGGGATGCTTTCGGACCGTACCTGGACCAAGGTGGGCCGTCGTCTCCCCTATCTGATTTTAGGAGCCACCATCGCGGTGATCGTAATGTGTCTGCTGCCAAACGCGGGATCGTTCCGGTTTACCGTGTCAAGTGCTATCCTATTCGGACTTGTGGCCCTGATGTTGCTTGACACATCAATAAATATGGCCATGCAGCCGTTCAAGATGCTGGTAGGCGATATGGTGAACGAAAAACAAAAAGGATTGGCATATTCCATTCAGTCGTTCCTCTGCAATGCGGGCTCGATTGTAGGTTTCATTCTCCCCTTCCTGCTGGTATGGATGGGCATAAAGAATACAGCCGAGGCAGGTGTGGTACCCGATACGGTTATATGGTCGTTCTATATAGGCGCCGCCGTACTGATGCTATGCGTCTTATATTCTCTTGTTAAGATCAAGGAATGGCCGCCCAAGGTGTATAACGAATACAACGGAGTGGTAGAGAATGCAGAAAAGAAGGAAAAGAGCGCCAACATCATCTCGCTGCTGCGTCACGCTCCCTCCACGTTCTGGACCGTAGGTCTCGTCCAGTTCTTCTGCTGGTTCGCCTTCCTGTTCATGTGGACCTACACCACCAATACAGTAGCTCACAATGCATTCGATACGCCTCAGACCACAAGCTTCCAGGGCGTGACCGTCGACGGCCATGACTATCAGGCCAAATACATCATCGCCAACGACAGCATCATAGTCATAGACCATGGGAAGAAGGTTTCCGACTTCCTTGACTCCAATAAGGGTGGTTTCAAGCTGACAACCGCCGAAATCATGGAGCATAAGGCCGACGGCACTCTCGACCTTGGCGACTCGTTCACGGTCGATGTTCCCTCCGTGGCCGACACTCATTACATCACACGCACAGTGCTTGACGCTTCGTCCGAGCAGTATAACGCCGCCGGCAACTGGGTAGGCGTCCTCTATGCCGTACAGGCTCTGGGTTCAGTGGTATGGGCCGTTTGCCTGCCGCGCTTCAAGAGCCGCAAGTTCTCCTATACGCTGTCGCTGATACTCGGAGGATTGGGATTCATCCTGACGGCATTCATCACCAGCCCGTGGCTGCTGTTCGTATCCTTCCTGCTGATAGGCTGCGCATGGGCCGCCATGCTGGCATGGCCCTTCACCATCCTTACGAATTCACTGCATTCCGGTAATATCGGCGCATACTTAGGCCTGTTCAACTGCACCATCTGTATTCCGCAGATCATCGCCGCCCTGGTGGGCGGCTGGATTCTGACACTGCTCAGCACTCCCGATCAGATTGCCCCCGAATACCTGATGATAATGATTGCCGGCATCTCGCTGATTATCGGTTCCTTCTGCGTATTCTTCATCAAGGAAGGCAAGAGCTCCGACACTCCCGTGCAGGAAAATCCTGTAGAATCTGAAACATTATAATGGACTTTCACAAATTACTGATACGCACCCTCTCCGGCCTGGTATATTGCAGCATTATAATTGGCGCGATATTATCGGGCCGCTGGGGCGTGGCGGCCTTGGGAACCGTATTCATTCTGCTGGCAAACCTCGAATTCTCCAAGATTGCCGGCAACAAAGACAGGGCGCCGTCGCTGACTATGATCGACATCCTGGCGGGTGTCTGCCTGGCTCTGTTTCCTATGGAGCCTACGCTCGCCATTGGAGTCATCATTGCAGTTATGAGCCGCTTCATATTGCAGCTTTACGCGCCGGTCAGCAGCCCCGTCGCATCCATCTCGCATTCCATGCTGATGTTTATGTGGGTGGCTGTTCCCATGCTCCTGATGTCGTGCATATCGGTGATGTGGAGTCCGATGATAATCCTGGCCCTTTTCCTTATGCTGTGGATCAACGACACAGGCGCATTCCTTGTCGGATCCATGATAGGCAAGCACAGACTGTTCGAGCGTGTGTCGCCCAAGAAATCTTGGGAAGGCTTCTTCGGAGGCCTGCTGTTCAACGTGGCGTTCTCCGTCCTGTTCTATTATGTAGGCAATGAATTCTTTGGCATGGCGCGTCTGCACGCCGGTCTCGTCGCATGGATTCTGATGGCTGTCATCGTAACTGTCTTCGGCACATTCGGCGATCTGGTGGAATCACAGCTGAAACGCACGTTGCATCTGAAGGACACAGGCACGATGATTCCCGGACACGGCGGTATCCTCGACCGTATCGATTCTCTGCTCCTGGCACTTCCCGCAGTATTCGTCTATCTTTTCTTCCTCACAATTTTTAATAATTAAATTATTCATTGTGAACAGTTAAGACAACCGGGGCCGAAATAGCATCGAAAAAAGTGCCGAAAATATTTGCATATTACCGGAAAAAGCAGTAATTTTGCATCGCAATTCGGAAATGAATAGCACGGTTCGTTAGCTCAATTGAATAGAGCATCTGACTACGGATCAGAAGGTTGCAGGTTTGAATCCTGCACGAATCACTCTCAGTGCGGCAAGTCTCCACTTGCCGCACTTCTTATTAGCACAGCATCTCCCTATAAACGAATTAACTGATGTATATTCCTCTTGAATCCAGCTACTATTTTATGTGGTCATGACTCCACGGCTTCCCATTCACATAACGATGACGGGGCTTAAACCGATCGGATAGCGCATCCCTCGTTGGGTCATAATAAGAATAAGTGGTGCCTGTAACAGTCATCAGCATATAAATTATGTCTCCAGTAGATATTGGTCGGTCTTTTGCCCTGTTTAACACTGCCGTTAATTCAGGATATAGATTTCTGAATCTGGTATTGACATATATCACAAAGGGTACTTTAACGCTTTTATCATCCCTTCCCACAAAATCACGATCATCATACACATTTTCACCATGGTCGGAAACATATAGCAATAGAGTTGGTCTGCTCGCTTTTGAAACCATATTAATCATACTGTCAACTACATAATCTGTGTATCTAATCGAATTATCGTACTCGGCCACTTTTTGGACTTTGGAATCATTTAGCCATGGCCTATCAAATTTTTGTTTTATCGTATCTCCGTTAAAATAATCGTAGTCTGCAGGATATCTCTTTTTATAGTCTGTATGTGACCCCATCAGATGCATATTAATGAATTTATAACGAGATTTGTCTGTAAACACATTGCTTGCATATTCTAATAAATCTCCGTCATAAGTAACAATCATGTTGTCGTCTAAACTAAGGCTCCGATAAATCTTCACATCGGCATTTCTGACCATCGGAGCAGAACCATTGCTCCAAAAACCAGTTCTCTCCTGATTGGATAGCCACCATACCTTATATCCTGCATTTTTAAATAAATCTACAAGCAATGGATATTGATACCATTTATTCCGCGTTTCATCATCTGTCATAAAAGTCAATAACCGCTCCATATTATAAACAGTGCTTGTAGATGAAGAGATAGCATCCGTAAATACAAATAGGCTATCCCGTTTATTTAGCATCTTAGGGCAAGTATTAATTGGATATCCGTATAACGACATGTGTGTACGTGATGCCGATTCTCCAATAATAAAACATATATCGGCCAATCTTTGCGTTTTCAGAGATTCCGCGTGAGGAAATTTCTGAACATGCGCCATCATTTCTTTGAGTTGATGCTGTTCCTTTGATACGAGGATCACTGACCGTAACGTTCTTGTATATGTGAAGATAGATGTTCTTCCGGCACCCAATAAAAACAAACCCATAATGATAAGTATGACTCCCAATAACGAGCAACCGTATATCATTATACTGAATACAGTTCGATTCGCATATCGTACTACAGAATAAATAAAAGCAACAACAGCTAATATGCCGATTATAAATTGTGGCTTCAATACATCTGTTACGAGATTATCCACTAATCCCGGTATAAATTCTTTGATTTCCTGGACATTGGTTTGCGCCATTACAATCAACATATGATTGCTGATTCCGATCCCATATAAGCTGAATGATACTCCATTTATAAGGCAGAGTGCACAGAATATGGATATTAGCATCCAGACAACTACATGCAACCATTTTCTTTTTCTGGTATACCACAGTAATATAATGAATACAGTAGCTTTTAAAGCAGCAACCATAAGAACATACAACCATATAACAGTCTTAGGCTGCATAATAATGTCTGTATGAGTAAAATCATATAATCCTAATACAGCGAATAGATAAATTATACCCCAATAGACGATATACCGCTGGCATGTGAATGGCTTTGTAATCTTTGTTATGATTTCATCAAGTTTTTTCATTCTGACTATAATAACTTATGGAAGTCATTATTAGGATCAGTCGTCGAGGAAGTGCTTCAGCACCTGGCGGTAGGAGTTGAAGATCTTGGACTTGGACACGAAGCCGACGTATTTGCCTTTGTCGGTGACGGGCAGGTTCCAGGCGTTGGTCTTGTCAAAGGTGCTCATCACCTTGTCCATCGGTTCGTTCACGTCTATCACGGCTGGCGTGGTGGTCATGAACCGCGATACGTGCATCTTCCTGTACAGGTCCGTGCGGAACATGATGTTGCGGATATCATCAAGCAAAACCACGCCTTTCAGATACCCCTCGTCGTCCACTACAGGATATAGATTGCGTTTGGATACGGATATCACGTCCACTACTTCCTTCAGGTTCATATCAGGCTTCACGGCCTTGAAATCGCGCTCTATCACCTTGTCCATCTTCATCAGTGTCAGCACGGCCTTATCCTTCTGGTGTGTCAGCAGGTCGCCCGCCTTGGCCAGACGCATGGTGTAGATGCTGTATGGCAGGAATATCTGGATAGTGATGTACGCTAATGTGGAAACTATCAGCAACGGCAGGAACAGGTCGTAGCCGCCGGTCATCTCGGCCGTAAGGAAGATGGCCATCAGCGGAGCGTGCATGACTCCGCTCATCACTCCGGCCATGCCCATCAGAGTAAAATTCTTCTGCGACAGTTCCACGCCGAAGTCAAGGTTATTGAATATATAGGCGAACAGGAAGCCCGTGAGCGCTCCCACAAACAGCGACGGCGCGAACGTACCGCCCACACCGCCGGCTCCATTAGTCGCCGACGTGGCGAATGCCTTCATCAGCGTGATGGCCGCGATAAACAGCGTGATGAACCATACATTGTCACGGTCCACATAGAATACCGTACCGTTCATTACCGCCGATACATTTCCGTCAAGCAGGTTGTTGATGGTGCCGTAACCTTCGCCATACAGCGGTGGAAACAGGAACACCATGCCGGCTATCAGCGTACCGCCTACCACAATACGCCATCCCTGCTGCTTGATCTTGCGGAACATGCTCTCCATCATGAACATTACCTTTGTGAAATAGTACGATATCATGCCGCAGATCACGCCCAATATGATGGTATAAGGTATTTTATTGGTCATGAACGCCTCCGACTGCGTGAAGAAAAACTCGGCGTTATAACCCTCAAGCACGTATGCTACCGTAGCGCCGGCTATCGACGACAGCAGCAGCGGCATCACCGTCACGCCTGTAAGGTCTATCATCAGCACCTCCAGAGTGAAAAGCATACCGGCAATCGGCGCACGGAATATTCCGGCTATACCGGCAGCGGCTCCGCAACCCACCAACAGCATCAGCACCTTGGGACTAAGACGAAACGCCTGACCCACGTTCGAGCCAATGGCCGCTCCGGTGTAGACGATAGGGCCCTCGGCACCGACCGAGCCGCCGAATCCGATGGTGATGGACGACGCTACCAACGACGCATACATGTTCTTGCGCTTCAGTCGCGACTTATTGCGCGATATGGCATACAGCACCTTCGTGACGCCATGCGAGATGTTATCCTTTACTACATACTTCACGAACAGAACCGTCAGCAGGATGCCGACCACAGGATACACCAGATACAGATAATTGGCGTTGGTGGTCGAGAAATGCGACGTCAGCCATGTGGCTATCAGATGTATCAGAAACTTCAGCAGCTGGGCGGCGAAACCGCCGGCTATCCCCACGAACAACGCAAGGATCAACACGAATGTCTTCTCCTTGACATGATGCTCGCGCCATATCACCACACGCATCCACCAGTCCGTAAATTTATTATGCGTCTCCTTATAAGCCATATCCTATTTACCTTCGCCGGTCACTACCGTCTTTATGGTATATATCATTATCTTGACGTCCGTAAGTATCGACATGTTGTTCATGTATATCAGGTCATACCGAAGCCTCTCGACCATCTGGTCGATGTTCTCGGCATATCCGTACTTCACCATACCCCACGAGGTGATGCCGGGCACCGTACGGAATATAAGACTGTAGTACGGAGCTTTCTCTATGATCTGACGTATGAAGTATTCCCGTTCGGGTCTGGGCCCTACGAACGACATATCACCTTTCAGCACGTTCCAGAACTGGGGCAACTCATCGAGCCGATACTTGCGCATAACGCGTCCTACAGGCGTGATACGGCTGTCGCCGTCGTGAGTCAGCTGCGGACCTTCTTTCTCGGCATCCACATACATGGAGCGGAACTTATACATCCTAAAGGGTTTCTGATGAAGCCCGATACGTTCCTGAGCATAGATGGCTCCGCCTGACGAAGTAAACCGGACTCTAAGATACAGCAACAGGTAAAGGGGACTCAACACCGTCATCACCACTGCGGACATCACCACATCGAATGTCCGCTTCACATTCTTCTGAAACTCGCTCATGCTCGGCGATGTCAGGTCCACGAACGGAAGACCCATAATGTCCCCCTGCCGAATGCTCGATGTTACGAACGAGAAAGTGTCTGGATTTATCTTGATGGGTATGTCCAGGCCTATCAGCTGGTCAAGTATGTGCATTACCTCCACGTCCGAGAAGCGCTGCATTGCGATTATGACCTGATCCGGATTTGTTTCAAGACAGACATCCATTAACCGGGATATAGGCCATACGCGCATGCCGTCGGCTACATTGTCTTCCCCTTCCAGTGCCACATAGCCTATTATGTTGACGGGAATCTGCAGCCTCGCCTCACGGAGCTGGGAAGCCACTTCACGGCTGCTTTGTGAATTTCCTATTATCAACACATCGGTTTTCTTATCGCCCCGTCTGAGGCGCCTCATGCAGTATGAGTTCACTATCAGACGTCCCATATACAGACACACGAACAACAGTGCCCACAGCAGCAACAACAGCAGGTAGTAGATCTTTTTCGCCGGGGCGTCATTAAGGATGAACAGCACGAATATCAGACTCGTATTGAACGCACTGGACCATAATGAATTTGAAGCTATCTGCAAACGTGCCTTTTGGAACGGCTGGTTATAGAATCCCGAAAGCCAGTATATTCCGAGCATTCCCAACGGAACGAATATCTCCTCCAGAATGAGTTTATAGGACAGGATAAAGGCGGCGAACGATCGTTGTTCAAAGTCATCAAGATGGGCCAGCAATATATAATAACGGCAGATATTGAACAACAGAAACGCAAGGAATGTCGTGATCAGATCAATCACGATATACATCCATCGCGCCTTTCGCGCTCTTAAATCGTTACCATTCTTCATATACCGCTACTGTTCCCGCACCAATTTTCGGCACCAATTTCCAGATAACCTTTTAAGAAATATTCCCGTTCCATATCGTTAGCCCTCAACACTCTGCCGTTACATATCACCAGATCTATGTCTATGGGCACATCTCCTCGCAATCTTGCCGAATCGTCTCTGCCGGAATCGCGTTCATACCGCAGGGTCATGGCTTCAATTTCATCCGCGGTCATATCGATGTAACCCGCCACGACCGCATTGCAATACTTCCGCCCCGTAGGATGGAAGTCGTCGGTCTCGTATATACCGGAACAAGCCGAGGAGCGCAATATAGACTGAATCCATGTAATGGCCGCAGCCACACGCGCCATCCGGTCCTCCACATTGCTTCCCAACGATATCACCACCCTGTTCATCAGGCTGTCACTTTTTCCGAAGCGTTATTACCGTCAGCTCCGGCACTGCGCCTACGCGCATAGGCATTCCCACCTCGCCGGCGCCGATGTTGACATACAGCTGCGACGGGGCGCCGTCTGCTCCGGTGTCTTCATACAGGCCACCCCAATACTTGTATCGCCAGCCAGCAGGTGAGAAACGCTGTCCGAACATATCGGCCTCTATCTGCATGGCATGCGTATGGCCCGACAGACTCAGGTCGATGTTGCTGTTTTTCTTAACAACCTGATTCCAGTGCTCGGGATTGTGTGTCATCAGTATCTTGAAGTTTCCATCCTTCAGACCTACCCCTTTTCCTCTGTATGCCTTAACCAGATCGCCGTATTGACCGAACGGAGGCTCGCCCCAGTTCTCCACCCCGATTATGGCTATGGAATCGGAACCTCGCTTTATGAATTCATAGCTGTTGTTCAGAAGCTTCCAGCCCATATCACCTTGCCAGTCCTTGAGTTGCCGGAGGTTATCCGCTTTGCTCCTTGAGGAACTCCAATCCACATAATCGCCGTAATCGTGGTTGCCCAACACGGAATAGACTCCGTCTTTTGCTTTCAACCGCTTCAGAACTTTGCGGAACGGTTCCAACTCGCATGTCTTGCGATTTACGATGTCCCCGGTGAACATTATTACGTCCGGTCTCAGTGCATTGATACTGTCCACTAATTTAGACACAAACGCTGTGTCGTTGCCCCATGTTCCTGTGTGCAGATCGCTGAACTGCACTATGCGGTAACCATTGAATACTGTCGGAAGTTTTTCCGATACTATATCGACGTTCCTGACATCTATGTGATGCCTTGTGAACACAACGCCATACCACATCATTCCGCACACGGCCAGACCGACAGGGACTCCGATCATCGCACCGTAATTCGACAGCCTGCGTGAACCGATGTTACATAGTCTGCCGATCAAGGAACACAGAACATATACCGTCTTGGCCACAATTATGGTCAGATAAGTGAACAGAAGCCACATCACGGGGATGACATCACGGCCCTCGTCACGCAACGGCATGCAGAACGCCACTATCATCAATGTCCAGCAGGGCACGCAGGAAGCCACATACAGCCACCCGTTGCGCTTGCGCTTACGTTTGCCGCTCATGGATCGCACATCATAATAGATGTACCCGTCTATGACCAGCGTCAGCAACAACAATATCAATATTCCAGTCAGTGGCAGTCTCATATCCTATCTTCAGCTTATTCCATGCCGCCAAGCAGCGTCTTCAGTTTGTTCTTCAACGGATTGGCATACATGGTCAGCATCATCTGCATCATGAACTCGTGTTCTTCCTCGGTCACGTCGGCCAGGTCCACTTTCGACAGCTGCTTATTGAAATAGTTGATAGTCTCAAGGCGTTCGGATTCCGTATATTTCCCCGCGAACCTTTGGGTCTGGTTCAGCATGTCGTATGCCACATAATTGATTGGAAATATCTCGTAACTGCGATGTATGGCCTGGTCTATGAGACATCCCACATATCTTGCCGCTATATTGGTCTCCGGGAAATCGCCTATCTGGTCTATCTTCGTATTCAGTCGCGGAGTCAGCTGGAAATGCACCCGGCCCTTGAACTGAAGCAGGCCGGTCTCCATGCTGAACAGATCGTCGCGCTGCGATTTCTTGAATTCCGGATCACGTCGACGCATCAGGAATTCCTTGGCCTTCAGATAATCGTTGGGGTCGAACTCATAGCTGATGGATACGGGCATGATGTTTATTTCCCTGAGACGCTCCAGAAAAGTCCCCTCGCCTGCGATGCCCAGCATCTTGACCAGCGATTCCTGAGTCTTGTCCGAACTGTCCTTTGCCCGTCCTTCACGCTGCGCGATCCAGATGCTCTCATGCTTCTCGAGTATGGCGTAATGTATATAGGCCGATAGCTTTCTCGCTGCCATCAGTCCCTCTCGCAGGCCGGTGTTGCGCTTCACGATAAACGATTTGTTTAGACGCACCAGATCGGTAATCCAGTCGAATACCAGCAGGTTGTTGCCTATTGCCACCTCCGAAGTGGGTAAGTCGTGACGAAGAAACGCAAGATTCAAGAACGACGCATCGAGAACTATGTCGCGATGATTTGTCACGAAAGCATAGTTTTGTCCGGGATTGTAGTATTTGGCACCGCCCAGGGATATCCCTGCGGTCGTGGTCTTGGCCAGCATCTCCAGGAAAGGGTACATCACCTGTGTCTGGAAATCATGCTTGTTGTCTATGTTATGGAGCTCGTTGAGCAACGACGGCATGTCTTCGGCCGGCATCACGTAATTGACGGCATGAAGAAATCCGGGGTCTTTCACCAAAGACTCCATTTTTTCATGAAACAGCGAATCGTCGTATGGCGATATATCACTGAAATCATATTCCGAATTATTCATATCTATCGTCTGTCTAATAGCCAGTCGGTACAATCTTAATGCCCGCCATCATGATGATAACACTTAAGGCATGTCAATCGATGTTCCGCACAGGGCCATATTCTTGACAAAGATACTAAAAAATCACTTATCAACCAAATTGAGATTCTGGCGCAGCGTCATGTTCAGGTGTTCCTTGAGATAATCGAGCAGATCCTCGAAGTACATGTCACGGTTGTCGTGCCATGTGCCACGTTGCTTAAGGCTCTTATAGAACCATACATACAGATTGGAGTTCTCGCGGTTGTGAGGCAGTCTTCCGGTCTCATCCGCAAGCTTGCGCACCATCCTGCATTTCTCGCGAAATATGTGTTTCTGTCCGTTCTGAGGCAGGTCGGACGACTCTTCAAGATATCTGTTCAGTACGTTGATCTGACTCTCCGATGCCTCCACCTTTCCGCACTGTATGTTTTTACGCCACCGGTCAAGCGAGCTTTCCTCTTCGTTCGAGTTGGTGTACGGCAAACGTCCCTCTTCGTCCACGAACCTCATGAAATTGTCCATGCGCTCATTGAACGTCTCGCGTCGCTTCACCTTCCGCACCTTCAGATCTTGGTCCTCATACCGCTTGCCGGCCAAACCTACCATATTGCCGACAAACACTTCATATATTCCGTCGGGATTGGCATATATCAGAGTCGATACGCTCTTCTCGTTGGTATGAGGGAAATTCTCCCGCACCTTCTCGGTCAATTCCGACAAGGTCAGCGGACGATCGGATGCGGCCAGCACTTCCGGAATATGATCTTTCAGACATCCTGAATATATGTCGGGCCATTCCTTCAAGGCATATAGCCCCCGCTTGCCGAGGCTCACCACATTGTCGTTGCGGAGAAGGTATGAATGCACCGAACTCTGGGAGTCGATCTGCTCGGAAGGGTGAGTTACATTGTACGTTTCGAAAATTTCAGACACCGACATAGGCGCTCCGTTTTCACGCAGCACCTGCTCGATTGCCGCAGACCTGTCCAGCGAATTGTATTCGAACACCAGCTGATTGTCCACATTGGTCTGTACTCCGTCGCGCTTCAGCAGATATACCGACACCACATCGCATATTTCATTCATTTCCTCATCCGTAAGGTTGTGTTTAGTCACGGCGTTGAAGAAATTGCGCAATTCTATCGTCTCGTCATCATACCGTCGCAAAGCGAAATGCGTCTCTATCTTTTTCAACACTCCTCTGAGCTTGATCAGTCCGAGCTTGCTTCGGTCTACCATGAACGACACTCCGCTGTCCGTGGTCAGAATCCCGTAGTTGCCGTTGGCCATACATATCAGGGCCATTACCTCGCGAGGAGTGCAGTTGAGATTCTCCTGTCTGTTTATTTCATCCAGACGACTGTCCCAGCTTCCTATCAGCGGCTCGTTGAATATATGGGATACACGGTCACGCACCATATATACGATCGGATCTGCCGGAAGGCCTGTCATTGTGATCTGACGCACGCGCTCGTTTGTCAGATTATATTTTTTGCTTAATTCCTGTACATTGTAGCATCGACGCTCGGAATTCAATCCATAGAAATCCCGTAACAGACATGCCGAGGGCTTGGAGTCCCAGTTCACATACTTCTGCCAGATGCCGATTGCCGGCAATTCCTTTCCGAGAATCTCCACCACAGCCAGATGCGCCTGCTCGCTATATGTCAGGAATGGATACAGATGCATGTATTTTCGGCAATATGATTCCAGATAATATTCCGGACTGCCGTTGGACCGCATGCCTGTCAATGCTTCGTGCAGATATTTACGTTCCTTATCAAGAAACTCCAGAAACGTATGGTACGAACGTTCGCCGCATCCGGGAAACCGATATGTCTCTATGGTCCTGGCACCGCATAGATATGGCATACATCCGTCCAACGTGCCCAGTTCTTTGAACACATTACGTGTTCGGGTAGGTAATTTCCCAAAATGAAGCCTGTATTCTATCTCCAGATTGTTGGTCACCACAGTAGGGAAGCTCAACAGCATTGACTTGGCCAGATGACATGCCGCGTTCTCCACATATTCATGAGCTATAGCATATACGTCATCACATTTATAGCCATATAGCTTCATGGCAGTCAGCACTTCAATTATAAGCTTGGGCAGGTAGGGTTTCAGCTTGTTGAATTCATCCCATGTGAAACGTCGCATTATCTCCGCGTAACTCTTCTTGTCCTTGATGATTCCGGACGGCTCCTGACCGAAATAATCCACATAACGGTCGTACAGCGGAATGATGTCTTCCGGCAGTTTCTTTCCATACTCTGACACTATGCATGATACCGTAGTGCGGATATCGGACATATCCGGCACCCGATTACCTTTGCTGACGGCCGATTGCATTTCCCCGTCAATAGGAATGACCGAGTACTTAAGCTTTATACTCTGAAGTTCTTCCAATGTTCGTTTGCCGCAATTGCGCATCTTCAGCAATTCCGATTCAGGAGTGTTCATCAGATCGGCCAACGTAAAGATATCCGAATTCTGACAGACATTCTTAGCCCACGCGGACAATGTCTCATATTCCGGCAGGTTTTCAAGCGGTGTGTTATTCGTGATTCTCATAGCGGAAGCATTTCATAATATTATTTTGATTCGGTTTCAGTTTGCGGATTTCATTATCAGCATGTATCGCTTCTGAAACGTCTCCACTTATCGAACAGATTCTCCATATCAGGCGGCAGCGGTGCCTCGAAATCCATCTCCTCTCCGGTTTCCGGATGTCGGAATCCCAGAGTCCTGGCGTGTAGCGCCTGGCGTGGACATAGCTCGAAACAGTTGTCCACGAATTGTTTGTATTTAGCAGTCGGAGTTCCTTTCAGCACCCGGTGGCCGCCATAACGCTCGTCGTTGAACAGAGGATGCCCCTTATGCTGGAAATGCACCCTGATCTGGTGTGTCCGTCCGGTTTCAAGCACACATTTCACTATGCTGACATATCCGAAATCCTCCAGTACCTCGTAATGTGTCACTGCGTGCTTTCCCTTGGAGGGGTCCGACATCACGGCCATCTGCAGGGCGTTGCGGGGATTTCGTGCGATGTTGCCCGTTATCGTGCCTTGACGTTCGGGCATCGACCCCCATATCATCGCCACATATTCGCGGCGTGTGGTCTTGTTGAAGAATTGCTTTCCGAGATCGGTCTTGGCCTCCGGCGTCTTGGCTATCACCAACAGCCCGGAGGTATCCTTGTCTATGCGGTGCACCAGTCCCAGACGAGGGTCGTTCACGTCATAATCGGGCGTGTTCCTGAAATGCCAGGCCAGGGCGTTGACCAACGTGCCGGTCCAGTTCCCGTGGCCCGGATGCACCACCAGTCCCGCCGGTTTGTTCACCACCAGCACATAACGGTCCTCGTACACGATGTCGAGGGGGATGTCTTCGGCCACAATCTCGAAATCATACCGTGGCCTGTCCATCACCACCGACACCACGTCGTCAGGCTTTACCTTGTAGCTGGATTTGACCGGAGTGCCGTTCACCAGCACGCAGCCGGCGTCCGCGGCCTGCTGCACCCGGTTGCGCGACGTGCGCTCCAGCCGGTCGGTCAGAAACTTGTCGACACGGATCATCTGCTGGCCCTTGTCGGTCACGAAACGGAAATGCTCATAAAGTTCACGGCCGTCGGCATCGATGTAATCGGCGCCGGCGTCCACCTCCCTGTCGGCCATCGCGGTATCCGGGAGCATTTCCTGTTTCTTGTCCTGATCCAATATCCTATGTTTTTGTCAGAAGTATTGTCCTTCTTCTTCCTTTCCTGTTCCTGATTCCTGAGACTCGGCCGGCTCCTCGTACACGGGGCTGGCCGAAACCTCCCCTTCGCTTCCGTAGGCGTCCGCCTCGGGATATGCCACAGGGCTGTCTCCATATATATTGAGCAGTTCCGCGTTCTGCAGCGAATCCTGCACGTCATTCAGACGTCCGTCCGAAACCTCCACCACGATGGAGCAGTTCACAGGGATTTTCTGCATCTTACGCACGGGACGTCCGTTAGCCAGTATCTTTACCACGCGGTCGTAGCTGCCCAACACTTTCACTATCCTTACGTTCTTGAATCCCAATTCCTCGAGCCGTGCGATGGCCGAGCGATGCGACTCGCCTTTCAACGCATACTCCGTAGGATGGTTGTCATCGTCAATAATCACCTCCTTGGGATGCACGGCATTGATGTAAAGGAATATTTTGCGGCCCGGCTTCACCACCGACTTGGCCTTGGGAAACTGCTCTATGACAAATCCGGGACGCACATCCTCTCGGTACAGCGAATCGCGGATGTCCACCTTCAGGCCGGCGTCATGCAGTTTCTTGACGGCTTCAGTGTACGACATGTTCTCCACACCGGGCACACGCATGGTGCTGCCGTGCTTGGTGAACAGAGCCATGGCCACGTACGCCCCGTAGATGCCTAACAGGGAGATAATCACTATTATCAGTATGTTTGCCATTACCGGGTGACGGTCTATGAAACCGCTGCCCCAGCTGTATGAATGGTCTTCTTCCGTGCGTTTCAACTATAGTGGTTTTACGCAGTCCCGCAGGACCGACATTAAGATATTCAATCCCAAAATTAGTAATTTTTCTTTAATTTTCATATAGTTGGAGTGTAAAAAACGCGTATAAAATGCATACTTTCACAATATCGTCAAATTTTACGCCGAAACATTTTAATATTCCGGATATTTTTACTAACTTTGCATTTCAAAGCGACCAATTGGAAATGCGCAAGTTTTTGAAGACCCTTCCGCTGGTGGCCACGCTGGCCATCGTCATGAGTTCGTGCACTGAGTTCACCAAGGTGATGAAGAGCCGCGACCCCGAATATAAGTTTGAATACGCCAAGAAAGCGTACGAAAACAAGAAATACATGCAGGCATATCAGTTGCTGGGCGAAATCTATACACCCTTGCGTGGCACCGCCCACGGCGAGGAAGCCCTGTTCCTACTTGCCATGTCTTGCTATAACAATCAGGATTACGAGAACTCCGCCCTTTATTTCAAGACGTATTATAACCGTTATCCCAAAGGCCAGTACGCCGAGCTTGCACGCTTCTATTCCGGATACGGTTATTATCTCGATTCTCCCGATCCGCAGCTGGACCAGACCTATACCATAAAGGCCATAGAGGAACTGAAGGATTTCCTTGAGTTCTTCCCCAAAAGCGAGAAGGTTCCCGAGGCCCGCGAGGCTATATTCGAGATGCAGGACAAGCTTACGCTCAAGGAGCTGCAGAACGCTCAGCTGTATTACAACCTCGGAAACTTCATGGGCAACAACTACCGCTCGGCCATAATAGTGTCGGAGAACGCGCTCAAGACTTATCCTTTCTCCAAATACAAGGAAGACTTTGAATTCCTTATCCTCAAGTCCAAGTTTCAGGAGGCACGCCAGAGTGTGGCCGAGAAAATGGCGGACCGTTACCGCGACGTAATAGACGAGTATTACTCGTTCTCCAACAATTACCCCGACTCCAAGAATATGAAAGAGGCTGAGACCATTCTGAAGATAGCGGAAAAATACGCCTCCAAATAACCCCCGATACGAAGAAGTTGTTAAACTAATTTTTATGGTAAGATTTATTAAGATTTTGGAGGGGATTTCTTCGATCGAAGAGGTAGCGACCTTACGGTCGGTACCGATGAGAGCGGAGAAATACACCCAAAAGATTAATAAAGATTGCCATAAAGTTTACACTTCTTCAGATTCTTTATTAAACGTAAATTAGTTTAAACAACTTCGAAAACTCATAAATCATAATAGAACTTATGGATTATAAGAAAACGAACGCACCGCTTAACACGGTCACACGCGACATGATCGCCATGGCCGAACAGACGGGCAATGTGTACGAGACTGTATGCGTCATTGGCAAGCGTGCCAATCAGATCGCAGCCGACCTGAAGAAAGAACTTGAGAAGAAGCTTCAGGAATTCGCTTCGACCGACAACCTCGAGGAGGTGTCCGAGAACCGCGAGCAGATCGAGATCTCGCGCTTCTACGAGAAGCTGCCGAAGCCCACGCTCATCGCCACCCAGGAATATATAGAACATAAACTCTATTTCTCCAATCCGCTCAAAGAGCGTTCTCTTCTTGACGATTAATCTCAGATATAAAAGTACAGATATGCCGCTGTCATCGTGACCGCGGCATTTTTTACGGCTGATGCATACCCCGCTGCTCCACATATACAACCCTGAAACGGAATATGCCCTGGCTTCCGGCTCGCCTTACTATACTCTGCCGGAATCTGTCAGGAAATTGCGTATGTCCAAGGCCCGCTTACCTGAGATGTACGCCGATCCCGGCGACGCCATCCTTCTCATGGATGGTGTTGATCCGCAGCCGGACAGGCCCTCGGCATTCACGCTGCTCACTCCCGGTATCGATGTTGACTGGTCGCTGTACGCCGCTTCTCCCTGGGGTTGGAACGCGCAGATTGCATATTTCCTAAACGCCAACTGTCCGAGGTTGCAAGGCATTCCATCCGAGGTACGGATAACCCGGCTCAGGAACCTGGCACATCGCCGCACTACAATCGGTTTTCTTAAGGCTTACGGTACGCATGGCGTAACACTGCCTTTGGAATTCAGCGATTATGACAGCGCCGTGGCTTATTATCACGAACACCCCCATATCTTCCTCAAAGCCCCCTGGAGCAGCTCAGGCCGCGGCGTGATGCGCACCGACGATCTCAAGCCTATGCACGTCGAGCCCTGGATGCGCGGCATCATTCGTTCACAGGGTTCGGTGATGGTCGAGCCTATATATGACAAAACTCTTGACTGCGCCACCGAGTGGTACATGCATGACGGAAAAGCAAAATTTATCGGCGTCTCGGTGTTCGAGGCTTCAGGCCGTGGCAAATATCACCGCAACATAGACGCCGACCAACTCGCGCTCTGGAACATAATCGGAGTCCTGCCTCCTGAAGTAATAGATAGGCAGCGTCACGCATTACAGACCGTAATTGGCACTGATTATGACGGTCCCATCGGCATCGATATGCTGGTGACCGGTGCCGGGACCTTGCATCCCTGCGTGGAACTCAACCTGCGTCACACCATGGGATCGATATTGATTCGTCACGACGACAAATCGCTGGTTGCAAAATACCCCGCAATGTTTTAACTTTGCATTATGATTACGGACAAAAAAAATGTAGCGATAATGGGGCGTGGTAACGTCGGCACCCACCTGTCTCGTGCGCTGAGCGGCAAGGTGAATGTGACTGTAGTTAATCCCCATACACTCGCCGAACTGACCGGCACCGAGGACATCATACTGATCAGCGTGTCGGATGCGGCACTGCCGGAAGTCGCTGAAAATCTTGCATCGCACATACGCGCCAAGTATAATCCGATCGTGGCGCATACTTCCGGCACTACTCCGATGGATGTGCTTTCAGGTCTCGATGTCCCTTACGGTGTATTCTACCCGATGCAGACGTTCTCTAAGGATGTGGATCTGAATTACTCCGAGATTCCGATGTTCATCGAAGGCTCGGATGCGCGTGTCTCTGATGTGCTGATGGAATTGGCCGGCTTGTTCTCCGACCATGTCCATTATGCCGATTCCGAAAAGCGCCGCAAGCTCCATGTCGGTTCGGTGTTCGCCTGCAATTTCGCAAACCATCTATGGGCCTTGTCAGAAAAATGGTTAACGGAAAATGATCTTGATTTCAGCATGATGCACGCGCTGATCCGTGAGACCACACGCAAGGCGCTTGCTAATTCCCCGCACGAAGTCCAGACCGGCCCTGCAATACGCCACGACGCGCCCACCATCCGGAGACATCTCAGTATGCTGGAGGGCGATGCGCAGCTTCATGACATATATAAGACATTGACGGCTTCCATCGAAAATTCCTATCCCGAATAAATTATAAACACACTCTATATGAGCGGTATAAATTACGATTTAACGAAAATACGCGGTATCGCCCTCGATGTGGACGGAGTTCTCTCCCCTTCCACCATACCTATGGGCACCGACGGCCAGCCAGTGCGCATGGTCAACATAAAGGACGGCTATGCCTTGCAGCTGGCAGTCAAGAGAGGACTGATCATATCAATCATAACCGGAGGAAACACCCCCGGCGTGCAGCAACGCTACTCAAAACTCGGAATCAAGGAAATATATCAGGGGGTTGCCACCAAGATCAATGTATTTCAGGAATGGATGTCGGCGAACTCTCTTAAGCCCGAGGAGGTTATATATATGGGCGACGACATCCCCGACCTGAAATGCCTGCGCGCCGCCGGTCTCTCCTGCTGTCCGCACGACGCGGCATACGAGGTGAAGATGACCTGCGACTATATCTCGCAGATCGGCGGAGGCTACGGCTGCGTTCGCGATGTGGTGGAACAGGTGCTTAAGGCCAAAGGACTGTGGATGAACGACGCCGAGGCTTTCGGATGGTAACAACGCTTTACGACCCGGTGGAAATGAATCATTGCCGGAATCTTAATTATAGAAAAATTTAGTTCATGCTGGATAATCTGAGTAAATATCATGTATTGCTGGCGAGCAAGTCGCCTCGCCGTCGCGAACTGCTGTCTCAGCTCCGCGTACAGTTTAACGTGGCTTCAATCGGAGGCATAGACGAATCGTATCCCGAAGACCTACCCCGTCTTGAGGTGGCCTCCTATATCGCCAACAAGAAGGCAGACGCATATCTCTCGATGCTGCGTTCCAACGAACTGATCATTACCGCCGATACGGTCGTGATATTGGGAGACAGAGTGATAGGCAAACCCAAGAATACCGACGAGGCGGTGGAGATGCTGCTCGCGCTGTCCGACCATACTCACCAGGTCGTGAGCGGCGTCTGCCTCATGACCGTTGAGCGCCGCATATCGTTCACTACCATTACCGATGTCAAATTCGGTCACATCTCCGAAGAAGAAGCGCGATATTACGTGGAGAATTACATGCCTCTCGACAAGGCCGGCGCATACGGTATCCAGGAATGGATAGGATGCGTAGCCGTCGAGTCCATTCACGGCTCATTCTACAACGTCATGGGTCTCCCCGTCCACCAGCTCTATAAGGAACTCTCCTTATTCTGACCATATAACGCATACCGTTGATAATAATGCGGTTGGATTCTCGATCAAAGGGTGCAATCGCATTAGTATATTCTTCACATAAAACACGAAATACTAAATGCTTCGCGTTTTATAATTTGTAACCTTTTAATCTGACTGGACTATGAGAGTTTTAATCAAACCGGACTACGACGCACTTTCCATAACCGCCGCCAACCATGTGATAAAACGTATAAACGAAGCCGAGGCCAAGGGCCGCGATCATTTCGTGCTGGGTCTGCCCACGGGGAGCTCACCGGTCGGAATGTACCGCGAGCTGGTCAAGGCATATCAGAAAGGCCGTGTCTCGTTCAAAAACGTCATCACATTCAACATGGACGAGTATGTGGGACTGCCCGAGGACCATCCCGAGAACTACCATGCCTTCATGCACCGTCACCTGTTCGACCACATCGACATCAAGCCCGAAAACATCCATATCCTGAACGGCAACGCACCCGACCTGGAGGCCGAATGCCGTTCGTACGAGGAGGCTATGGTGGGTGTAGGTGGAATCGATCTGTTCGTAGGTGGTATCGGCCCGGACGGTCACCTGGCGTTCAACGAGCCCTTCTCGTCGCTGCAGTCGCGCACCCGCATCAAGACGCTGACGCCTGACACCCGTATAGCCAACGCACGCTTTTTCGGCGGCAATCCCGACAACGTGCCTCTGCACGCACTTACGGTCGGTGTCGGCACCGTTTTGGCTGCCAAGGAGCTTATGATTCTATGTAGCGGCCATTCCAAGGCCCGCGCTTTGCAGTCGGCGGTTGAAGGTGGAGTGTCACAGGCCTGGACCGTCAGTGCCATCCAGACTCATCCCCGCGTCATCATAGTGTGCGACGACGCCGCCTGCCATGAGATAAAGGTGGGTACTTATCTCTATTTCAAACAGATCGAAAATCTCTGATATCATGGTATTCAATTTCACAGACCGCATAACATTCGCTCCCAAATTCGATCCCGACCACATTCCCTCCACACCGGAGGATTGGAGCGATGAACTCGCATTTTCCGCAGCCGTATGGTTGAGCCGGAAGCTCAATAAACCTATCCTTAAACTGACTTCGGCCGACTACGGCGAGGCCGGTCTCGATTCGCTGGCCGAGCGTTACGGATCGGCGTACGACCTGAACATCAAACTGTTCAACCATCTGCAACGCACCATTACGGGATGGCCCGGAGGCAAACCCAACGCCGACGACTCCAACCGTCCCGAGCGTGCCAATCCCTATCCCAAGCGCATCATCGTGTTCTCTCCGCATCCCGACGATGACGTCATATCAATGGGTGGCACCATCAACCGTCTGGTAAACCAGAATCACGAGGTTCACATAGCGTACGAGACTTCGGGCAACATAGCCGTGGCCGACGAGGAGGCCACTCGCTTCATGCATTTCGTAAACGGCTTCAACCAGATATTCGGACTGGGCTGTGACGCCATCGGAGACAAATATCATGAAGTCAAGGAATTTCTGGCCAATAAGCAGGAAGGACAGAATGACTCCCGCGCGATACTCGACATCAAGGGCCTGATACGTCGCGGCGAAGCCCGCACTGCGTGCACCTTCAACAACATCCCCCTGCAGCGCGTCCACTTCCTGGATCTCCCCTTTTATGAAAGCGGTGGGGTCGAGAAACTCCCCATGTCGGAGAAGGATGTGGACATCGTAGCGCGTCTTATAGACGAGATCCGTCCTCATCAGATATATGTGGCCGCCGACTTAGCCGACCCGCACGGCACTCATCGCAAGTGTACGGAAGCAGTGCTTGCCGCTCTGGACAGATTCAAGCAACAGGGCGCTGAATGGCTCAAGGACTGCCGTGTGTGGATGTATCGCGGCGCATGGGCCGAATGGCCCGTTGAGGATATCGAGATGTGCGTGCCTATGAGTCCCGAAGAACTCATGCACAAACGAAAGTCGATTCTCAAACATTCATCTCAGATGGAAAGCGCCCCCTATCTCGGCAACGACAACCGTCTGTTCTGGCAGCGCGCAGAGGACCGCAACCGTGGCACGGCACGACTTTACGACCATCTCGGACTAGCCAGCTACGAGGCTATGGAGGCTTTCCGCGAATACCATATCTGATTCCGATTACCCTATCCTGTCCCCTATTCCCTTCGCGATGCGGGATATATAACAAGAGGGTGTATCAAAATTCTGATGCACCCTCTTATCGTAACATGCTGAAAAACAT
>ERZ1026968.301-NODE-301-length-22716-cov-4.706412_pt1 | contig 22716 bp, 18 predicted proteins | sample MGYA00519295_ERZ1026968 | MGnify/ENA primary metagenome ERZ1026968 (study PRJEB26926, sample SAMN06164480) | human gut metagenome | biome: ENVO:00009003; feature: ENVO:2100002; material: ENVO:00002003 | host: Homo sapiens | place: USA | collected 2012 ...
CGTTGCGGGCGCTGCGCCGCGGACGCTGACGCCGCCGACTGCGCCGTCTTCGCAAATAATCGCGGTAACTCCCGTTCCGTTTGTTTCGTCGGTGAAATGACCGATTTTGAACTTATCAAGCATACTTCTTATTTGATTTTCAAAGCGGTTTCAAACGCTTCCTTCGTTGCGCTTGCGATACGTCCCGTCTTATCGGCGTCGCCGATGACGTAAATTCTTTCAAACATATCTTTCGCGTCTTTGTAAAGCTTGTTGTCGCTTCTTACGCCCAGACTGATAACGACGTTGTCGCAAGGAATTTCGCTTCTGTTTTTGGTTTTCGTATCTTCGACGACCACGCCTTTTTCGTTGATTTCGACAAGCATCTTGCCGGTAACGAATCTGGTGTCGTACTTTGAAAGTTTTTGCATTGCGTCGTCAACGTGCTGGAACCACATACCGGGCGCGATTTGGTTTTTGCCCTCGACCACGGTAACGTGATTGCCGTCTTTGCACAGATATTCCGACGTTTCGAGCCCCGTCATACCGCTGCCGGCGACGACGACCTGTTTGTTTTCAAGCTTGACCGCGCCCGACAAAATCTCGGTTGACGTGCAAACGTTTTTGTTGTAGATGCCTTTTATGGACTTCGGCGTAATCGCCACGCCGCCCGTTGCGATAACGACCGCGTAAGGATTCATCTCTTTCAGCATTTCGACGGTCGCTTCCGTATTGAATTTAATATTCACGCCGAGTTTTGTTACCGACGTCATAAGGTCTTCCGTTGCCCACGCGATTTTGTCTTTGCCGGGACCTTTGTCCGCAAGGTTGAGCTGTCCGCCCGCAACCGCTTCTTTTTCGATAATCGTGACGTTAAAGCCGCGCCTTAACAAAACTTCCGCGCACATAAGCCCCGCTACGCCCGCGCCGACTATTACGACCAGTCTGCCGTTTCCGACCTTTTCGGTGATTTTGTCCATTTCGCCCTCGTGGCCGAGATACGGATTGAGCGAACACAACGTATGACTGCCGTGGAATGCCTGTTCTTCCATGCTCTGAATGCAGTATAAGCAGCAGATGCAACGGCGGATATCTTCGGGATGTCCCGACGCGCACTTGTTGACGAAATACGGATCGGCAATATGCGGACGACCGAGACTGATTAAGTCCTGCGTGCCTTCTTCAAGTTGCTGCTCCGCCTGTTCGGGAGTGCGGATAAGGTTTGCGGCAAGCACGGGAATCTTGACGTTCTTCTTGACTTCCGCCGCCATATATTTTCTCCAACCGACGGGGAAAGACGTGGGTTCAAGCCAGTAGTTGAAAGTGTCGTAACTCGCCGACGATACGTCGATTGCGTCGACACCCGCCGCTTCGAGGCGTTTTGCCATTTCGACGCCTTCTTTCAGGTCGTATCCGACGCCGGGCTTTCCGATATAGGAATAGCACTCGTCCACGGTGAGCCTGACAAGAACGGGATAACCCGGGCAACGCTCCTTGATGCCCTTAATAATGTTCAGCAAAAAGCGCATGCGGTTTTCAAGGCTTCCGCCGTATTCGTCGGTGCGACGGTTGGTGTACGGGCTTAAAAATTGCTGGATAAGATAGCCGTGCGACGCGTGCAGTTCAACGGCGTCGACGCCCGCTTTTTGCAACCTTTCGGCAGCGTCGATAAAATCCTTTTCAAGGTTGACGATTTGTTTATGCGAAAAAGCCTTCATCTTGCTGTCGGCAAACTTCGCGCGCTCCGTAACGGACGGGGCATAAACCTTCGGACACCAGTGCTTTTCCAGAAGTTTCGGCCCGACTTTCGGCACGACTTTGAAAATAAGCTTTTTGACGCATTTGATATTCTGGAACGGGATAAGAAGAGGAATCGTGCCGATGCAAAGCCCGAGATTCTGACGTCCGGGGTGATGAAGTTGCACCGCAAGTTTTCCGCCCGCCTCGTGTATGCGATCGGCAAATTTACGCATAGGTTCGATATGCGAATCTTTGCTCATCGAAAGTTGCGCGAACGCCGCCGCGCCGTGAAAATCGTTGACGCGCGTGATTTCCGTGATGATAAGAGCGGTGCCGCCCTTTGCGCGTTCAACGTAATAGTTCATAAGTTGCTCCGTGGGTTTACCGTCGAAGTCGCCCATACCGATAAGCATCGGCGCCATGACCACGCGGTTTTTGAGCTGCATGTTGCCGATTTTAATGGGGCTTAACAACATTTCGTATGCCATAATCTCTCCTTAATGTTTGAATAAATTTCAAAGTGAATACTATTATAGCACATATTAAGTAATATTACAAGGAAATTTTATCCGCATTTGTTTTTTTGCGCCGTCTTCTTCTTAAATGCTTTTCCCGCATTTGACAAAACGGTGGCGAAGTTGTATAATATATTTGATTTGATAATCGCAAAAAACCGCATTTATCATATCATTTTCAAAACTAAACTTCTTTTTCGGTGATATTATGACAAAACGCGAACAAGCAATGCAAAACTTCAAAAACGGATACAACTGCGCGCAAGCGGTTCTTCTTGCGTTTTCCGACGAACTTGAAATCGACGAAAAAACGCTTGCTCTCATATCGTCGTCGTTCGGCGGCGGCATGGGAAGAATGCGCGAAGTCTGCGGCGCGGTCAGCGGTATGTTTATGGTCGCGGGGCTTAAATACGGTTACTCCGATCCTTCGGCAAAACAGGAAAAGGCGGAACTTTACGCGCTTGTCCAGAAACTTGCGGCAGGTTTCAAGGAAAAAAACGGAAGCATTATCTGCAAGGAACTTCTGGGCGTTTCGGACACTTCCCCCACGCCCGAACCGCGCACCGCCGCTTATTATAAAAAGCGCCCTTGTGTCGAACTTGTCGGCGACGCGGCGGAACTTCTTGAAAATTTGTCCGGAAAATAAATAATTTCCCCCTTAAAACTGTTTACAAAATCAAAATTGTGTGGTAATATAATTTTCGCTATGGACGTTTAACTCAGCTGGTAGAGTGTCTTCTTGACGTGGAGAAAGTCAGCGGTTCGAGTCCGTTAACGTCCACCAAAATAACGCAATCAAACGATTGCGTTATTTTTTTGTCCGTCAACTTCCTCTGCGCAAATAAATTTGCGCGGGCTATCGTCGTATGCTTCGTTTTTGACCAACCGATTGTCGCAAGCAGCAGTCGGTTGTCTTATGCTTGCATACTCCTTTTCCCCGCGAGTACACAGTATCCCGCAAGGTCCCCTATATAACGCGCTGACCGCAAGTGAAGAGAGAAGCAAGCGCTTGCATTTGCGGAAATCGAACGCAGCGGACATAGCCAACAACCGGACACGCAGTGTCAAATGCAAGGCATTAGCGCGAAAGCACAGATAATAATAATTTTCCATTATCCTTGCTTTATCTGCTCAAAACAATGCTTTAACGCGTTGTTTTGTGTGTTGCGACGCGGTTTGTATTTTTTGAATTTTTACAAAAAGCGGCGCAGCTCTTTGACGTTGGCGTCGTAAAGTTTAATAAGTTCGCCGGCAAAAGGCGTGTCTTCTTCACGATAAAGATGCGAGGTTTTAACGACGTCGTTAATGCCCATGTTGTTGCCTTCGATAAGCATTTCGGCAATGTTCGTCGTGGACTTGTCAAGCCCCGATTTCATCTTTACGGCGGCTTTCATCATTGCCCTTTCCATTTTGTTGGGATACGTACCGTCTTTTGCGGACGGCTCGTCCCCGAGTTCTTTGGACGCCCTGTCGGACAAATCCATTATCTTGACTTTTTGTTTCCAGATGGTTTCGCGCAGTTTCGTGTCCTTGACGTTTTCCCAGATGTTGTCGATTGCGTCAACGCCGACGTTGCAGTTTTTTATTACTTCTTTCAAAAGATTCATATTTGCCTCCTTATCGGAGTTTGTGCAAAGCCGGAAAACTTATGCGAAAAAATGCCACCGCATTACACGGTGGCAGATTTCGGTTGTTTTGATTGTTACGCGTCGATGTCGGAAATGAACTTTTGCAGCGTTTCCTGCGCGTTACCGAGATACAGATACACGCCGCTGTCGCGAGTGTACAAGGGGTTGTCAACGCCGGCGTAACCGGGTTTTAAGTCGTAGTTGAAGATGAAGATGTTTTTGCAATCCGCAACGTCAAGTACGGGCATTCCGTAAATGGGCGTGCCTTCCGCAGTGTTTGCGGCGGGGTTCAGAACGTCGTTTGCGCCGATGACAATCGTTGCGTCCGCCGTCTTGAATTCGGGGTTGATGTCGTCCATTTCGTACAAATCTTCGTAGTCGACGTCCGCCTCGCAAAGCAATACGTTCATGTGCCCGGGCATACGTCCCGCAACGGGATGAATTGCATATTTCACTTTCGTTCCGTTTGCCGTGAGTTTATCCGCAAGTTGCTTTACAAGATGTTGCGCCTGCGCGATAGCCATGCCGTATCCGGGAACGATGATGACTTCTTTCGCGTCACGCAAAAGTTTTGCGGGGTTTTCAACCTTTTCAGCGGGTTTTTCTTCCGCCTTTTCTCCAACGACTGCGGGTTTTTCTTCTTCCGCCTTTTCAAGCGTTATTTCCGACGGTTTGTCCATGTCGGCGATAAACTTTTGAAGGGTATCCTGTGCGTTTCCGAGATACAGGTGAACGCCCTTTTCGCGTGAATACAAGGGGTTGTCAACGCCGGCGTAACCGGGTTTAAGGTCGTAGTTGAAGATGAAGATGTTTTTGCAATCCGCAACGTCAAGTACGGGCATTCCGTAAATGGGCGTGCCTTCCGCAGTGTTTGCGGCGGGGTTCAGAACGTCGTTCGCGCCGATTACTATCGTTGCGTCCGCCGTCTTGAATTCGGGGTTGATATCGTCCATTTCGTACAAATCTTCGTAGTCAACGTCGGCTTCGCAAAGCAATACGTTCATGTGTCCGGGCATACGTCCCGCAACGGGGTGAATTGCGTATTTTACTTTCGTGCCGCCCGCGGCGAGCTTATCCGCAAGTTGTTTTACAAGATGCTGTGCCTGCGCGATAGCCATGCCGTATCCGGGAACGATAATGACTTCTTTTGCGCCGTTAAGGCTTGCAGCGTAGTTGGTTTCGGTCTTGACTTCGACAGGTTTTGCCTCCGTCTTTTCGGCCTCGACTTCCGTAGTGGTTTCAACGGGTTTGTCCATATCTGCGATAAACTTTTGCAGAGTTTCCTGCGCGTTGCCGAGATACAGATGCACGCCGTTTTCGCGGGTATAAATGGGGTTATCTACGCCCGCATAGCCGGGTTTTAAGTCATAGTTGAAGATGAAGATGTTTTTGCAATCCGCAACGTCCAGAACAGGCATTCCGTAAATCGGCGTGCCTTCCGCAGTGTTTGCTGCGGGGTTCAGAACGTCGTTTGCGCCGATTACTATCGTTGCGTCCGCCGTCTTGAACTCGGGGTTGATGTCGTCCATTTCAAACAAGTCTTCGTACTCCACGTTGGCTTCGCACAAAAGAACGTTCATATGCCCCGGCATACGTCCCGCGACGGGGTGGATTGCATATTTTACTTTCGTTCCGTTTGCCGTGAGTTTATCCGCAAGTTGCTTTACAAGGTGTTGCGCCTGCGCGATAGCCATGCCGTATCCGGGAACGATAATGACTTCTTTCGCGTTGTTCAAAGTTGCGGCATAGTTGATTTCCGTCTTGACAACGGGTGTTTCTTCCGCCTTGACTTCCTTTTTCACTTCGGCGGGTTTCGCTTCCGCCTTGACTTCGACCTTTTCGGGGGCGGTTTTTTGAGCATTGTCGTTGGACGACGTGCCGCCGAGAAGGATTGCGCCGAGTTTTCTGTTCATCGCCTTGCACATGATTTGCGTCAAAAGAAGTCCCGACGCGCCGACGATACCGCCGACCGCAACGAGCAACAAGTCGTTGATTGCAAGACCTGCGATTGCACCGGCAACACCAGAAAGGCTGTTAAGCAGCGAAATCGTAATGGGCATATCCGCGCCGCCTACGCGAATCGCGAAAATGTATCCGAAGAACCCCGAAATAACGAACAGCAATGCGATCATAATTCCGCAAAACGCTTTCAGGTCGAAACCGCCCACAATTTTTACGCCGTCCGAAAGAGCCGCAATCGCCGCAAAAACAACGATAAGCGCAAGCGTCAGGCAAAGGCTGCCGACGGTCATCGCCTGATGTCCTTTGTAAACGACGGGTTTTTGCGGAAGAATCTTGTGAAGTTTGCCGGCTGCGACAAGGCTGCCGATAAGGGTAATCATACCGACCGCAAACGCAAGAACCGACGTCGTTGTCGAGAACGCGTCAAAGCCCGTGCCTACGCCGAGCATCGCAAACGCGCCGACGATTGCCGAAGCCGCGCCGCCCAGACCGTTAAGAAGAGCGACCATCTGCGGCATCTGAATCATTTTGACTTTCTTTGCAAGGACAATACCCACAACCGCGCCGAGCGCAAGACCGATATAGAGCGTCCATACCGCCGCAATGTGGCTTGTGCCGTTGCCGTACACGATAATAAGGATAATCGCAAGGAGCATGCAAATCGCGCTGAAACGATTGCCGATTTTGCTGTAAGCGACTTTTCCCATCATCGCGATGCCCAAAAGCACGCCAAGCGACAATACGATTGCCATTGCAAGGTAAACCCAATCGCGCGCCGACGTGCCCGCGCCTTTTGCGATGACGTCCATGCAGCAGATTACCGCAAGGAGTCCTGCGCCCGCAACTGCCGACGCCGCGTAAATCACGGTTTGCCCTTTCGCCTTCTTTTTCGCAATCATGCCGAGCATACGGTCGGTAACCATAAAGCCGCCGACGACGTTGACCATTGCAAGAGCGATTGCAAGAGAACCGAATATCGCGGAAAGCACGATGCCCGCCGTACCGAGTTTGAAAAGCGAGGCACTTGCCGACAACGCTCCAAGCACCGTAACGCCCGACAAAGCGTTCATACCCGACATAAGCGGGGTGTGCAAAAGCGTCGGAACGTTTGAAATAAGTTTGTAACCGACAAGCGTCGCTACAACGAATACGCCAAGAAGAATCAGCTGAAAGTAAATCGCTTTTTCAAGGCCGAAGTTGCCCATTGCGAGCGCGCCGGTAATAACAGAGTTTAACGTTGATAACATATTAAATTCCTGCCTGTATCATTATTAAAAATACCCCCTGCCCGAAAGCAGGCAGGGGATTGCCTTTTGTTGATAAAATTATTGTTTCCCTTCCGGGAGATTGCCACGCTTCGCTCGCAATGACAATCTGTTTCACCAATTAAGTGGTGGATTTTAACCGTTTAAGCGGCGAGATTCAGATGAAGTTCTGATGTTTCTTTTAAGGTTCCGAGTTTTCCAGTGTACTGTTGTGTACACGAAAACTCGGGTTCTTAAAAAAACTCAGAAATTCGCTAAATGTCGGCGCTTAAAGTCCCATCGCCTCGCGAGCACCTTTGTGTACGATTTCACCGTCAATCGTTACGAGAATGCTTTGTACGATTTCGTCGTTCATATCGAGTTTAATGCTGCCGTCTTTTGCGAGGAACGCAAGCAGATTGTAGATGTTGTATGCGAAGAGCCAGGTCGAACTGGTGGGAAGTTGACCGGGGATATTCTTGATACCTTCGATAATGACGTTGTGTTTGATGTCGCGGATACCGGGAGTGGTGATCGCGCAGTTGCCGCCCTGGTCGATGGAAATATCGATAATTGCAGAGCCGGGCTTCATGGAAGCGACCATTTCATCGGTAAGGAGCGTGGGAGCGAGTTGTCCTTGAAGGAGTGCCGAGCAGAAGATGATGTCGGCGTTTTTGACCGCGTCTGCAAGTGCCGCGCGCTCTTTTTCAAGCCATTCTTCGGGAAGACGTTTTGCATATTCGACAACGCCTACGCGACGTACCGCGATTTCTTCGGGAACACCGGTCGGGACGATTTTCGCGCCGAGCGACATTGCCTGTTCGTTTGCGGAAGGACGGATATCGGCAGAATATACTTTCGCGCCGAGACCTTTTGCGGTTGCGACCGCACGAAGACCTGCAACGCCGGTACCGATGACGAGAACGTTTGCGGGTTGGATAACGCCGACTGCCGAGCCGATCAAAGGCATGAATTTGGAGATGTCGTTTGCGCCCATGAGCATGCCCTTATAGCCTGCACAGGTGCTCATCGAGGACAAAGCGTCCATGGATTGTGCGCGGGAGATACGAGGTACGCCGTCAAGGGTAAGACCGATAACGCCTGCCGCCGCCATATCTTTGACCATCTGGTGGTTTACGGGAGACGCGGGGTGAATGAACGTAATAATATATTGACCTTTGTGCATCATCTCGATTTCGTGTTTGCCCTTTTCTTCGTTGAAGAGAGGTTCCTTAACTTTCAGGATAACGTCGGATTTTGCAAAAATTTCTTCGCAATCTTCAAGAATGGTTGCGCCTGCGGCAAGATAATCCTTGTCATGGTAGTGCGAGCCTTCGCCTGCGCCTTTTTCAAAAAGAACGGTCATGCCTGCGGCGACCATTTTCTTTACGGTGTCGGGGATTGCAGCAACACGCGCTTCGTCGTGCATAATTTCCTTGGGGATACCAACTATCATTATTATTTCTCCTTAATTTTCGGCTTTCGCCCTTATTTTATAATTTCGCGCTTTCGCGCATATTTTACTTTTCTTTTTTCGCCTTTATGGGGACGCTGTATTCGTTCTTCGGACTGCTTAAAACGATGCTCGTCTGAGTCTTTGAAACGCCGGGGATACTCTTGATTTCGTTCAGCACGCTTTCAAGCGTTTTCGTATTGTCGGTGACGACTTTCAAAAAGTAATCGAATTCCCCCGCGATATACAGACATTCCGCAATGTGGCGGTTGTCCTTGACCGCGGCGACGAAACCGTCGTTGAACTTCGGATGATCGATTGCGACGCTTATGAGCGCGGTAACGTCTTTGCCGAGTTTTTCGGGGACGATGATCGCGGCATAGCCTTTGATAACGCCCGAGTTTTCAAGTTTTTTGATGCGTTCGATAACGGTGGACGTGGACAGCTTGACCTTCTCGGCAATTTCGGACGAATTCGCACGAGCGTTTTTCATAAGACACTGCAAAATTTTTACGTCGGTGTTATCCACGGTTATCTCCTTTTTCCTTACTATTCGATTTTAACATACGTTATATGCGGTGTAAACGAAATTATTGATTTTTTTCCGAATTTTTTACGGAAAAGCGTTCTTGTAACAAAATTTTTTTCGGAAAACCCCAAAAATAACAAAAAACTTCAATATCATTCAAAATATTACGATACAACGTCGCGGGCGCACGAAAAAACGGCCGTCGCCGACCGTTTCGTTTTCGTTATTTGCCGCGCAAGGTTACCGTTTTGTCCGCCTCGTACAATATAGCGTAATAGGTATCCGTCCACTTCCCTTTCGTCGGATATTCCATTATTCTTTCCTTAGCGTGCGGGGTGTAATCGGTGCTTAAAATATTCGCGCCGGACTCGATTCCGTTGTTGTACCAGTGGTCTTTCACGACGGCGTATCTGTCCAGCCTTGTTCTGACCATAAAGTTGTCGCGGTTTATCGCCTGCGCTATACGTTCCTTGTGTTTCGTCGGATCGTTCAGAACCACGGTGAACGAGAAACGGGAATAATCCTTGCCTTTTTTCAGGACGGTAGCGTATTCAAGGGCGATATTCATCGCGCTTTTTTGCATATCGGGATCGCGCTGCATGTACGTTTCCAGGCTGTCCTTTTCGTGCAACAGGAAAATGATTTTCCCTTTCAGACTTTCAACGGTCGGATAAGCGTTTTTCGCGCGGAATTCGTCAAAGTCGGAAACGCCCGCCGCGTCAAGCAGTTTTTTGGGAGTAACGAGTTTTTCGCCGAAGTTTTCAAACAGCATTTTGTCGAATTTATCAAAGGCTTCGAGGTCGAATTTTTTGCCGCCTTTCGGCTCCACAAGGACGATAATCGGCAAAGCGTTTTCGTTTCTGTCCATCCACATTCTGATTTCTTTAAGACCTTTGTCGAAGTCGATCATCGTGCTGTTCGTTTCCAGCATATCGCTGTGCAGACACTCGATTCTGAACCCGTCGGCGGTTTTCACCTTATTCGCGTCAAGTTCGATACTTCGGATACCTGCGTTGAGCTGTTCGGTAATCGTGTCGAAGATATAATCGTATTGCTTTCCCATTATCGCCGCAAGCGGGCCATGATAAAAATACTTCGTTTCGGGAGTGAGCCCCGTTTTGTAACTGTTGTGCGACGCGATATACCTTATCTCGTTAAGCTTTGCGCCGAGGACTTCTGCCATATCGGTGCGGGTAAGGAAATCCTCGTCGTTCACCTTTGAAAAGTTTTCGTCGGCAGCGTAACGCTGTTCAAGAAGCGCGACGTATTCGTTCTGCCAGTCCGCCCAGACGCTTTTCGCGTCCTTTGCCGAAACGGTTGCCGCGATAAATCCCGACAGCGCCACGAGAAAATACGCCGAAAAGCCCCATATAAAAATGACAAGCGCCCATTTTGCGCCCTTTTTCATCGGTTTTTTCGTTCTTTCTTTTTTGTCCATAACATATCCACCCAAAACTATTCTTATATAAATAATTTACTATATAAAATGCGGGTTTGTAAACACGTTTTTTTCGGCGGAAAAATATTTTTGGGATTTTTTTCATTTTTCTATCAAAAACTATTGACTTCGTCGTTTTTTGTGCTATGATATATATCGTCAGGCGATATACATAAGGAGGCGAAATAAAATGGCAATAAGCGCCGATATGCTGCGCGGTCACACCGAAACGATAATTCTCGCGCAACTTATCAAAAACGACAGTTACGGCTATGAAATAAGCAAGGCGATCGAAGACCTTAGCCACGGCGAACTAATTCTCAAAGACGCCACCCTTTACACTGCCTTCCGCCGTATGGAACACGACGGGTTTATCGAAAGTTACTGGGGCGAAAGCGACGCCGGCGCAAGACGCAGATATTACCGCATCACGGAAAAGGGCCGCGCCTTTTACGACTTCAACAAAACCAACTGGTTTGACACCATAAAAATAATGAAAGACTTAATCAACGGAGGAACAAAATAATATGTTAATCGACCGCTTCAAAAAGTATCTCGAACAACAATTCCGCGCCATCTCTCCCACGAAAGAGGCAATGGAATACCGCGAAGAAGTTTTGCAAAACCTTCTCGACCGCGCGCAGGAATACAAGATAAAAGGTATGACGGACGAAAACGCCATCTACGACCTGTGCATCGACAGTCTCGGAAACTTCAAAGACACGCTCGTCGATTTTGAAAACCGTCTGGACAACGTAAAGCGCGCAGTGCCCCGCATCGGCGCAAGAGTGCTCACCGGCATCGCAATCGCGCTGTTTGTCGTGATCGGATATCTTTCGGTCAGCTTCGCAACCCGCGCCTGGGACAAAACCTGGCTCATTCTTGTGGGCGGCGCGTTTATGGGCGTTATCGCAGGCGCGATTTTCGGTATTATCGTCCTTGCGAAAAAGAAAAGACGCCTTGCAATCCGCGGTCTGTCGCACGTCATCATCGCGCTTACGTTCACGTTTATTTTCCTTATTCTGCAAATACTCGTGCACTTCAAGTACAGCTGGATGACCTTCCTTGTAATGGTGGTCGCAATGCTTATCACCGACACCGCCGAGGCGTATTCTTACAACAGCAAATCAAGGCTTTTCGACCTGCTTGCAACCGTTGAAGTAACCGCCGTTATGGTGTACGTAATGCTGGGTGTGGCGCACGTTATCCCGTGGCATCCGTCGTGGCTTCTTCCCGTCGGCGCAGCCCTTCTCGACGTCGTTATCCTTATCGCATCTCTTGTGAGCTATTCAAAGAAAAAGGATAAGGCGGCAGCCGAAAAGAAAGCGCGCATTGACGAAGCGTACTACACAATGTGGAACGACGAAAACAAATAACATCTTTATATCGTAAAAACGATACGATAAAATACTGATTTTGAAACTATGAGCAAGACTATAAAAGCCGAAATGTGGGATAAGATGCAATATCTTTTCCGAAACTATTACGACCGTATGGTGCACGCAACCCTGACTTTCGACGGGCTGCTGGACGCCGACGCGCTTAAAAACGTGCTGGTCATAATGTGCGAAAAAGCCCCCGTGCTTCACAGTAGTTTTCACGAAAATCCCGTCAATCCTTACTGGAAGGTGGAGCCTTACACCATCGACGATATCCTGACAATAAAAGACAGCGACGACCCCGAAAAAGAAGCGTACGATTTCCTGTGTCAGAGTATCCCCGTTTCAAGCAACGTACAGTTTAAGGTGATTGTCCTGAACAAGGACGGAAAATCGACGTTTGCGATGATCGTCAACCATATGTGCTTTGACGGCGGCGACTTCAAATACTTTTTGAAAAAGCTTGCAAAAAACTACAACGCGATTTTAAGCGGCGAAAACCCCACCGACCTTAAACAAGGTACGAGAAGCGCGGAACAGGTTTATACGAAACTCGACGCAGCCGACAAAAAGGTCGCGAAAGGTCTTTACAAAAACATCAGCGCGGTGAAAGACAAACACGTATTTCCACTGACCGAACCCCGTCCCGACGACCACACGATGATCAACATCAGAAAAATCGACCGCGACACTTTCCTTAATATGAAAAACGCGGGAAAACGTCTGGGCGTTACCGTCAACGATATGCTGCTTGCGGCGTACGTGCGCGCGCTTTACGATATTTCGGGCATGCGCGACGACGAAACCCTTTCAATACCCTGCATGGTCGATTTGCGCCGTCATATCGAAGGCGGCGACGAAGCCGGCGGACTTGCGAATCACACGGGATTTATGCTTTGCACGGTGCATAATAAGGGCGAAACGATCAACGATACGCTTATCAACGTCATGCGTTCCACAAAGAAAAGCAAGCGCGACAAATACATGGGGCTTTACAGCCTGCCTCTTCTGAAACTCGCCTATACCATACTACCCTTTTCGATTTCGGAATTCGCAATCAAAATCGGGTACGACAACCCGCTTATCGGTATGAGCAACATCGGGCTTCTTCCCGTCGACAAACTGACTTTCGGCAATGCGAAACCCGTTGACGGATTTATGACGGGCGCGGTCAAGTACAAACCATTTATGCAGCTTGCGCTCACAACCTTAAACGACGTCGTAACGATGACGATTGCAATCCGCGGCAACGACGACGACAAAAAAATCGTTGAAAAATTCTTTGACCTTATCGTGGAAAACGTGAAAGAATTCGACCGCTTAAACGCAAGATAATTTCCTTCCCCCTTATATATTTAAGAAACGCCCCGATTTTTCGGGGCGCTTCTTTTTTTCTTCGTTTATTTCGCAAGGCGTTTTATCGCCTCTTTCGCGCTGTCAAGGAAGTCCACGTCAAGCGACTCGACCTTGCCTTCGTCGCAGGCTTTTGCGATGTTTTTGTCAAACGGAATCCGTCCGAGAACTTTCAGGTCGAATTCGGTTGCGACTTCGTCGACCTTGCTGTCGCCGAAAATCGAAAACTCTTTGCCACAGTCCGGGCATTTGACGTAACTCATATTCTCAACGACGCCCAGCACGGGGATATTCATCATATTTGCCATCTTCACGGCTTTGCCGACAATCATCGACACGAGTTCCTGCGGGCTTGTCACGACGATGATACCGTCGACGTTCAGGCTTTGGAAAACCGTAAGAGGCACGTCGCCCGTTCCGGGAGGCATATCGACGTACATAAAGTCCACGTCGCCCCAGACGCAATCCGTCCAGAACTGTTTCACCATGCCCGCGATGACGGGACCGCGCCATACGACGGGATCGTTATTGTGTTCCAGCAAAAGGTTTGCCGACATAATTTCAATGCCGCCTTTCGATTTCACGGGATAAAAGAAACTGCCGTCGCTGTCGATGGGACCGTTCACGTTAAACATGCGCGGAATCGACGGACCGGTAATATCAGCGTCCAGAATCGCCGTCTTAAACCCTTGTTTTGCCGTAATCGACGCCATAAGCCCCGTTACGAGAGATTTGCCCACGCCGCCTTTTCCCGACACGATGCCGATAACGTGTTTGACCTTCGACAATGCGTTTACGGGGACGGTGAAGTCGGTTTTTTCGCTGCAACTTCCGTGGCTTTCGCAGGAGCTGCAATCGTGCGTACATTCACTCATAAATTCACTTCCTGTTTTCAATATTATTTATCAAAAATTCGATACCGATTTTCAAATCGTCATAAGTATCGTCAAAATTGCCGGTATAATACGGATCCGCGACGTCGCGGGATTGCCCTGCATATTCCAGAAACTTTTTTACCTTCTTTTTTTCGTCGGGCGCAAAAAGATTTTTGAGATACGCAACGTTTTTGTCATCCATTCCCAAAAACAAATCGTATTTGTCGTAATCGGTTTTTCTGACCTGTTTCGAATAATGCGGGAACGTCGGGACATCGTGCTCTTTCAGTTTTTTCAGCGCGTCGGGATAAACGGGATTGCCCGCTTCGAGCCCGCACGTCGCGGCGGAGTCGATAACGTATTTTTCCGATATTCCCCGCTTTTTCAAGGCGTCTTTCATCATAAATTCCGCCATTGCGCTGCGGCAGATGTTTCCAAGGCACACAAACATTATTTTCATAAAGTATATGATACCACTTTAATATCGGAAAGTCAACGGCGAACGGTTGACATAAAAGCGCGCGGTGATATAATTTATTACGATTGTATGGAAGAATATATTAAAATTATCGTATATATTTTTGCAGGCATTGGCGCAGGCATAGGCACGGGATTTGCGGGATTGTCCGCCGCCGCGTTTATCGCACCGATGCTTGTCGCATTTCTGGACTTCCCGTCGTACGACGCCATCGGTATCGCGCTGATTTCCGACGTTCTGGCGTCCGCCGTGTCCGCAACCGCTTACGCCGTCGATAAAAACATTGACGTGAAAAAAGGCTCGAAAATGCTTGTCGTCGTTTTGTGCTTTACGGTTCTCGGGAGTTTTCTTGCGTCAAAAATCGACAATCACCTTATGGGCAACTTTTCCATTTTCGCAACGTCACTACTCGGGCTTAAATTCATCCTCGTTCCCGTCAACGGCAGAGATCCCTTAAAGGACCGCTTGTACAAAAACAAATGGTGCGACGCGGTGCAAACATTCGCGCTGTCGGCAATGATTGGTATGATTTGCGGATTCGTCGGTGCGGGCGGTGGCATGATGATGCTCCTTGTGCTCACGTCGTTTATGGGATTTCCGCTTAAAAAGGCGGTCGGCACAAGCGTGTTTATCATGACGTTTACCGCGCTTGTCGGGGCGGTATCGCATTTCGGAATCGGCGGTTTGCCCGACACTACGGCAATGATAACCTGCATATTCAGCACGCTCGTTTCGGCGCAACTTGCCGCACTTATCGCAAACAAGGTAAAGCCCAAAACGCTTAATATTACCGTCGGCGTGGTGCTTTTAATCCTTGGCATAGTGATGCTTGTTTTGCACTCGTTCTTCTGAAAAACCGCATTAAAAAACCCGCAAACTGCGGGTTTTGTTTTGTCTTTTTTTAAAGGGATTTTTTGGCTTTTCTTTCTGCCTTTTTCGCTTCTCTTTTTTTGAGGACTTCTTCGTGTCTTAAATCGATTTTGTCTTCGATGTCGCCGACGGTCGTCTGGAAGCGCACGTTATACTTTTTATCAAGCGCCCACATCGCCGCAAATACGACGACAAGTATCGACCATACCACCGCAAGCACTTTCCACATTGCGGGCGTTATTCCGCGGTACAGACCGAAGAACGACTGTATGTCGATAAACGACAGCTGTACGAAGTAACACAGCACCAGAAGCGCGATTACGCCCACGAAAAGCACCGCGTGCAACAGATTGAACGGCCAGCACGATTTGAACACGAACAGATATCCCGCAAACACGGTCGCAAGGAAATACAGCGCGTGCTGTTCATCCGGAGAAAGCCCCGTGAGTATCGTCTGCGTTGTGATTACGATTGCGATAATACCCGCCATTACGGTTACTATGCCGGGCACCGCGTTCATAATGACTTTTGGCAAAAACCTGCCTTCCACCCTGTTTTTATTGGGTTCGAGCGCGAGTATTCCCGACGGAATCCCGATCGTCACGCCGCCAAGCAGCGTAAGGTGTCTTGGCTCGAACGGCAGAATCGATGGCACGATAAGGAACAACAGCGCGATAAGCAAGTTGTATCCCGTCTTCACAAGGAACAACGACGCCGACCTTTCAAGGTTGTTTATGGAACGTCTGCCTTCCGCAACGACTTTCGGCATCGACGCGAAATTGCTGTCAAGAAGCACCAGACTGCTCACGTTCTTCGCGGCGTCCGAACCCGAAGCCATCGCGATCGAACAGTCGGATTCCTTTAATGCAAGCACGTCGTTGACGCCGTCGCCCGTCATTGCAACGGTGTGTCCGTTTGCTTTCAGGGCTTTTACAAGCAACAATTTCTGATCGGGCAGAACCCTGCCGAATATCGTGTATTTTTCCGCCGCGTCGATGACTTCCTCGTCGGTTTTCAGGGTTGACATATCAATGATACTGTCGCAATCGGAAAGCCCTGCGCGTTTTGCGACGGCGCGCACGGTAACGGGGTTGTCGCCCGAAATAATTTTAACGGTAACACCCTGATCCCTGAAATATTGCAGCGTATCGGGGGCTTCCTTTCTTATTTTATCGGCGATGAATATAAACCCTTCCGCTTTCAGTCCGTCGGGAAGGCTGTGCCCGATAATTTCGACGTCCGACGACGCAAGGACAAGCACCCTGAGTCCTTCTTCCGCCTTTTCGCGCGTGATTGCTTTTATTTCTTCCGCGGTATTAGGGAAAACGAATTCGGGCGCGCCCAGAACGTAACTTCTGCCGTCGATAACCGCGCCGCTCCACTTTCTGTCCGACGAAAACGGCACGACAACGCTGACTTCGCCCGCCGCCTCGTACTGCCCGACGTAATTTTTGACCGCCGCCGCCGTTGCGTTTTCGTCCTTAACGGCGTCCGACAGGTTTTTAAGGTGGCGGCAGAACTCGTCTTCCGACAAATCGACGGTTTTTATGCCGTGGATTTCCATACTGCCTTCGGTAATCGTGCCCGTTTTATCAAGACACAGCACGTCAACCCTTGCAAGCGTTTCGACGCAGTACATATCCTGTGCAAGGGTGTGGTGTCTTGCAAGCCTTATTACGCTCAGACAGAACACGACCGACGTAAGCGCGACAAGACCGCTCGGAATCATGCCGACCAACGAGCCGATTGTCGTCAGCACCGTACTGTTCATATCGTTGCCCTGAATGTAATATTTGACTGAAAAAAGAGCGATGCCCAGCGGCACAATGACCACCGACATCGTTTTTACGATTTTATTTAACGAATTTTTGATGACCGAAACGGGTTTTTTGAAATACTTCGCGCCGGCGGATATTTTCATTGCGAAGTTATCCATGCCGACATGCACGACTTTTGCTTTTGCGCGTCCCGATACGACGTAACTTCCCGACATAAGGCTGTCGCCTGCGTGTTTCACGATTGCGTCGGGCTCACCGGTGATAAGACTTTCGTTGACCTCGATACTGCCTTCGACAACGACCGAATCCGCGCAAATCTGGTGTCCCGCCTGCAATATCGTAACGTCGTCCATAACGACGTTTTTCACGGCGATTTCCTTTTCTTCCCCGTCGCGGATAACCCTGACTTTCGGGGCGGAAATGAGCGACAGTTTATCCATCGTGTGCTTTGCGCGAAGTTCCTGCACGATACCGATAAGCGTATTGCAGACGCACAGTATCACGAAGCCGTAATTGCCCATGCCGTCCTCGTCGAATCCCGAAAACGCCGCGACGATGATTGCCATCACGAAAAACACGAAGTTGAAAAACGTGAAGGTGTTGTCGATAAGTATTCTGAGTACGCTTTTGGTTTTTATTGTTTGCAATCCGTTGACGAGCCCGCTCTTGACGCGCGTTTCGACTTCTTCGGACGTGAGTCCCGTTATGAGATTGCAGTCGGTGTTTTTGATTTCTTCCATACTTTCCACGTTGCGTTAAATTAATTTTATTATTGCATTAAATATACGTTGTTGTCAAGAAATGAAAAAATATCCGCCGACTTTACCGATTTTTTTTCAACGAAAAAGGATAGCGAAAACTCGCTATCCTTCATTATCGTGTTTGTTTTACTTATTTGTTTGAAATCTTTTTGTCAAAGTTTTCAAGCGCACGGACAGAAATTGCATAGCAATCCGCAAGACAATCTTTGTTAAGGTTGTCGTAACTGTCTTTAAGCGTGTGGTAATAATCTTCCAGAACGTGGTTCAGAGCGGTGATACCCGTTGCCCTGAAACCTGCCTGTGCGAACGCTGCGCTGTCGGTTGCTCCGCCGAAGGGAGGAACAAGAGTTTTGTTGCAGGGAATGCCCAGTTCTTTTGCCGCTTCCATAAAGCTGTCGGAAACTTCCTTGTCGGCTTTGACGGTTGCGTTAAGGTCGCGGTAATTTACGCCCAGGAATTTCGGATCGTGAATAGTGTCGAAAGAATAAATCCAGGTGGGAACGTCGTCGAATTCGCCTTTGTGTTGTTCGCACCACGCTTTCGCTCCGCGGAGTCCCGCTTCTTCGGAGCCGGACAGGATAACGCCGACTTCGGTGTGTTCAAGTTCGATACCCTCGTCTTTCATCGCTTTAAGGATCGCGATGCCCATAAGGCAAGCCGTAAGGTTGTCGTTTGCGCCGTCAACCGTCGTGTTCGGATCCCACATGCGGTACATACCGAAATAGAAAGGTACGAATGCAAGGTTCGCGATGCCAAGCCAGAACAGAACGCCGTTTTCGGGTTTAAGAATCATGGGTTTGAAACCGGTGAGTATAGCCGCCGCAAGGTTGCATCCCATAAGGAACAACGCGCCAAGAACAACGATAACGATGTTCGCTTCGTAAACCTTACCGCCGAACTTATTGTTGACGGGCCAGTTCCACGCTGCGTCGGGGTGACCGTTGAAAAATACGCGACCTTTGACTTCGCCCGTGCATTTCTTGATTGCGGTAACGTTCGTGCCCGTCTTTTCGGGGAACAGGAAGTCGAAAGTCTTTTTGTAAAGACCGAATTGCATTATCATTACGTAGAAACCGAAAACGATAAGCGCAAAACCTAATATCGGCAGGAAGAAGTATGCGATAAGCCCCGCAAGAACGCAGGTGATCGTGATATAAATCCAACCGAAAAAGCTGCCGGGATTTTCCTTAAACGATTCAACGTCGGAGCGTTCGCATCCGCAGTCTTTTTTAAGGACGTCAGCCATATACTCGCAAGCGATTCTTTCGCCTTCTTCGCCGGGAGTACGTTTGGGCATATCCTTGCAGATATGGGTGATTTCGTCAACCATATATTGCGCGGCGTCTGCCTTTTTTTCAATCAATTTTGAAAAATTTGCCATAATGTTCTCCTCTTATTTTTTATATTTATATGATAATCATATCATAAAAACGACGCTCTTTTCAAACAAACGACGTCTTTATTTTTTTTACTATACAAACAACCAAAAATATACAGTAAAAACCGCAAAAACCCGTCAAACGTCGACGATAATGCCTTCTTTCACGAACTCGCGGGCGTCGCGCGGCGACTTTCCTTTGTATTTCTGGAAGTTGCGGTTGAAACTACGCACGCTGTCGTAACCCGCCTTTTTTGAGATTTCCGCGACGGAAAGCGTGGTCGAATACAACAGATCGGTTGCGTAATTTATGCGGTAAATATTCACGACGTCGGAAAAATTCGCGCCGAAATATTCGTTGAAAACAGCCGAAAGATAATTGTAAGAATATCCCATTTTGTCGGACAGGTCTTTCAGGCTTATGTCTTCCGTGAAGTTGTGCGAAACGTATTTCGCGATTGCGTTCAAAACGTCCACCTTCTTTTTGTCGACGGGGATAAACGCCGTGTGCGTCTCGAACTCCGCAAGAATATGATACAAAACGGCTTTTTGCTTGAACGTGTTGGTAACAAGGGGCATTTTCCTTGTCAGCGATTCCGCAAAATCTATCGAGAAAACGGGAAAAGTCGCGATGTAGCCGTCGTGCTTTTCGTAAAAGTCGGGAACCCAATCCTTTGAAAACTTGCAGATGAAAACGTTGCTGTAATCGGGCGTTTCGTAAGCGTGCGCGAACTTTGGCGGAATTACCATGCACTTCCCCGCGCGAAGACGATAAATTCTGTCCAGCACGGTAACGTTTGCAAGCCCGTCGTTGCAGTATAAAAACTCGTACGTTTCGTTGCAATGCATCGGGAAGCATAAGTTCTTTTCAACGTCGAAAGATAAATGATTTTCCCCTGCCTGTTTGTGTTTTTCGAAATCCAACATATCCCACCTACCGTAAATTATGTCTATATTTTACCACCGAATAAGAAAATAATCAAGCCCTCCCGCAAAATAGGAGGGCCTTAACTTATTCTGCTTGTTCTGTTTTTTGTTCGGCTTTTGGAATTTCGGCGTTATCGTCGTCCCGTCTGAACCCTTCGACATCGGAAACGGGAAGAGAGAAAACTATCGCGCCTGCATCGGTGCCCGCGCCCGCCGTCGTTACGATGGAGCGCATAATGTCCGCTTTCTTTTCCTTTTTCGCAACGATGATAATGATTTCTTTTTCGCTTGCAATCGACACGTTGAAGAATTTCTCGGTGCCCATGCCGCCCGTACCCTTTGCGTGGATAACGGTGCCGCCGCCCGCGCCGGCTGCCCTTGCGGCGTCCATAACTGCGTCGGTATGCCCTTCGTTTGCAATCACGAGAATGAGTTCGTATTCAAAATTTATATCGGGTGCTTTCATATCCTTGTTTCCTCCGTTCAAAAAATTGAGGGTGCTGCCGCCGCCGACGCTTTTAATCGGGACGGAAATCACAATGCCGTTGCCGGGTGCGTCGATGTAAAGACGGCGTCGTTCTTCCGTGATGAGCGACTTCGTTTTGTTTTCGTCCGCGACCGCAAAAAGGATTCTCTTATCGGTGGACTCGATCCCCCACAAATCGCGTATCTTCTGCGACGCGGTGCCGTGGCCGATAAGCGACAGAATCACGGGGATTTCCAGCCGTTGACAAATGTTATTCAGAATCGACAATCCGTTGGGATTGATTACCGAGATTACAAAGTACATATCAGTTCCCCCACAGTTCGATAATATCGTCGTCGCCGTAAACGACTTCGGCTACGCGTTCCGCGCGTTGTTTCTTCTTCTTGTAAACAAGACCGGTGATCTGAATGGAAATAAGCGGCATCATCGCAACGAGTGCGACCGCGCCGAAAGCGTCGCTTAATATATTGCCGCCGCGCGCCGAACATACGCCGATGAAAAATTGCAGCATGAACGTCGCAGTCATCGGTCCCGACGCAACCCCGCCCGAGTCGAACGCGATTGCCGTGAATATGTCGGGGACGAAAAACATCAGTATAAGCGCGACGAGATAACCCGGCACGATAAACCAGAGTATCGATATCCCCGTAAGGACGCGGATCATCGAAAGCCCCATCGCCAACGCGATTGCAATCGACAGGCTCAGTTTAATCGCTTTTCCGGGGATTGCGCCCGAACTCACGTCTTCGATTTGCTTTTCAAGGACGAATACCGCGGGCTCGGCGGAAATAATGAACCAGCCCATAAGCATTGCCACGGGAATGAGAATATATTGCGTCCAGCCGCTGTACAGTTGCTGACCGAGATATAACCCCAGCGGCGAGAAACCGACGTTTACACCCGTCAAAAACAACACTAAACCCACGTATGTGTAAAGAATACCGATGAGCGTTTTCAAAAAACTCTTTTTGCTCATCTTGAAAGCAGCCACCTGGAAAATCAAAAACAGTACGATAATCGGCGACAGTGCAATCGCCATTTCTTTCATATATGCGGGGAACGCTTTCAGGTATTCCAGCCCCATTTCGGTCGTCGTTTCCGGGATGAACGGAAGGTTCACGTCCGCAACGCCCTGTCCCTTGTAAAAGAACCCCAAAATCAGCACCGCAAGCACCGGCCCTATCGAACATAACGCGACAAGACCGAAACTGTCCGCTTCCGCCTTTTTATCGCTTCGGATATTCGCGACGCCTATGCCGAGCGCAAGGATAAACGGCACCGTCATCGGACCCGTCGTTACCCCGCCCGAGTCGAAAGCAATCGACAAAAAGTTTTTGTCGGCAAACGCCGCAAGGACGAATACGATTATGTAAAACGCAAGAATAAGCCATTTGAGCCTTATGCCCAGAATCGTCCTGAGCATGCACACCGCAAGGAACAACCCTACGCCGACGCCCACCGTAATCAACAGGACTTTGCCGTCGATGTGCGGCACGGTTTCCGCAAGAACTTGAAGGTCGGGCTCCGCAATCGTGATCGCAACGCCCAGAATAAAGCTCACAAACAAAATAAGCGGCAGGTTTTTCGACTTCGTAAGAGTCGTGCCGATGCGGCTGCCGATCGGCGTCATGGACGTGTCCGCACCAAGCGTGAACAGCCCCATTCCCACGATTATCAGCAACGCGCCGATAAGGAACGACAACAATAAGCCCGCCGGCACAGGTTGTATCGACAGACACATTATCGCAACTATGATGATTATCGGCAAAGTCGATACGAAAGATTCCCTTATTTTTTCCGTGATAAGGGCGCGCTTCTTATGCACTGCCTGCGCGTCGATTTTATTGAGTTTTTTTGCTTCCTTCTTTTTCATTACGTTTCTTATTATACATAAATATAGTCTTTATTGCAAGAATATAATCTGTCTCTTATACACATCTCC
>ERZ1026968.306-NODE-306-length-22611-cov-8.364692_pt1 | contig 22611 bp, 22 predicted proteins | sample MGYA00519295_ERZ1026968 | MGnify/ENA primary metagenome ERZ1026968 (study PRJEB26926, sample SAMN06164480) | human gut metagenome | biome: ENVO:00009003; feature: ENVO:2100002; material: ENVO:00002003 | host: Homo sapiens | place: USA | collected 2012 ...
TGGGAGTCAGAACTTTGTCCACCCACAGTTGGTTTGCAATTTGGGTCGGGCCACGGCCTTCCATGCACATGGAGAAGATGCGCTTCACGATTGCAGCCGCTTCTGGATCAACAAGCCAATGTTTCAGGTTCTCCGGGTCTTTCACATAGCCGTACGGCACATTGACCGTCAGCGGTACTCCACGCTCTCCCTTGGCCTTCTGAACAGCCCGAATCTTGCGGCTGGTATCACGGGCGTAAAACTCGTTGAACCAGTTCTTAATGCCCGCAAAATCGTTGTTTACGCTGTTCGGGTCAATGGTGTCGTAGTTGTCGTTAATGGCAATGTAGCGAACGCCATACTGGGGAAAAGTGAAGTTTGTGTACAGACCTGTCAAGGCAGAATTGCGTCCCAGTCGGGACAAATCCTTCGTGATAACGATTCCTACACGCCCCGCTTCAATCTCGACCAACATACTCTGAAAGCCGGGGCGGTCGTAGTTCGTGCCGGAATATCCATCGTCCACAAAGAACACCGGGTTCGGAAAGTGATTCTTCTTAGCGTATTCCAGAAGAATAGCCTTCTGGTTCTCAATGGACAGGCTTTCGCCGAGCCGTGCGTCCTCTTGCGACAGTCGGCAGTAAAGTGCGGTGATTTTATTCGTTGCTCCAGACATTGTTGTGTCCTCCTTACTCTGTGGAGCAACTGTCAGTACAGGATTGGTTACCGGGTCAAGTATAGCAGAATTGGGCGCAGTTGTCATTCGTCTGCACCCTCATCTTCAAATTTTTGCTGGGCGTTCTTGGCAACAATGCGCTCCAGCTTCTTCAAAAAGGACTCCTTGCCCTCATAGCTGCCGGTCACGGTGTAGGTGGTGTGACCGACTTTCTCCGTGGTGGTCAGTTCTGGAATCCAGAAAGCGGACAGGTTCTTGACATGGAGGTTGCCGTTCTCATCTACATAGGAGCCGTGCTTCTTCTGCTCTTCGGTCAAGGGCTGCCGCTTGAAATAGATTTCATTTTCGGAGATGCTCACGGTTTCGCTGGCCTGCTCCTTCGGGGTATCGTCATACAGCTGGGTGAAAAATGCCAGTGCATCTTCGGGTGAGTCTTCCTCCATGAGCTGCTCGAAAATCTGCTGTTCCTCTGCCGAGAGGTTATTCCATGCGGCTTCCAACTCCTGCTCGTTGGCTGCGTTGACAAAGGCTTCGATCTCTTTTTTCATGGTGCATCCTCCTTTGGCTGCGAAAAGCGTTTTTTTCAAAAAGTATGGGTTTTCGTGAGAGCAAGAATCGTCCCGTGGCCACAAATTTTCAATTCTTGAAAATTTCCTGCCCCTTTGGGACAGCTTCTTGTTGGGGCGTGCCTGCCCCAAACCCTGCCAGATAAAAGCAAAGGGGCATTATCTGCCCCGATGCTTTTCCTTTCGCTTCTGCTGTTTCAGTTCAAATTGACGCTGCTTTTCTGCTTCGCGTTGTTTACGGCTAAGTGCTTTTCGCACCAGCTTGTTTTCTTCTCGCTGCATTTGCAACGCCTGCTGTGATTTTGTGCCGATTCCTGTGGCAGCTGTTTCCTTTCGGATTTGCCGTTGCAATCGCTTTGGATTCACAGACTCTTTCTTTACAACTGTCTCAACAGATGGACTGAAGCGCAGCCGACTGTAATTTTTGAGCAGATACTCCCAGACTTCATAGTCCTTTGGTTCTGCGCCAAACACGACTTTACACACTGAAAGCTTTCTTCTCTCAATACGCTCAAACACTCCAATCCAGAATGGAGCCTCAAAAAACACAGTCAGCTTTGTAGAATCAATGTCCATAACGAAACCCTCCTGAAATAAATCCTTACAGGAATGGACAACCCGGAGGGGAAGGTTACTTACCTACACCGTGCGGTGCAGACGGCTGGGCTACCTACCAGCTCTAGCATCTCTCAGGAAGAAATGCGTTGCGTTTTTATCCTGCTTTTATTATATAAAGCACATCCCTGTGCATTATATCTACCTTAATTGGTTTTCCAAGTGAAGTATACCACACTCGTGGTCAAATGACCACCCATATATACGAGAATTTGACCGTTTTACTGCGTACGTGCGTACCAACCTTCCGTACGCACGTACGCAGCGATTCGCCCGAAACGAACCCCATACCACCGTTCCCCCTCGGAGAGCCCACTACACTTTGCAGACCGCAGGGCTGAAAGCGTCATAGTGGGTTATTACACTTCCGCAGAAGTGCCTTTTCCTCGCCGCAAACAGCCGGGGTGAGCCTTTGTGAGAGCTTTCTATGCGGCGAATCCACATCGCCCACAGGCGATGTGAGCAGGGATTCTAAGGGGCGCAGCACCCTTGGCACACGACTTCGGTACAAAGTCTAGTGTGTTACACCTTGCCAAAGGCGTACATGTTCCTGAAATGCAAAAAGCCCCATACCCAACACCTTGACGGTGCAGACATGGGACTTGATGCTTCCTCGGCCTAGCCTGGTACTCGTAACCAATCCTGACAGGGCAGTTGCCGTGTCATTTCTCGAAAACTGTTTTACGGATACCCAGCACTCGTGCGTAACCGTGATTTAAGACCCGCTGCCAAGGCAAATCCCACTATCCAACAGGCATTTGAAAGGTTCCAAAAGTACAATCGGCTCAAGAACCTCTCCCAAGGCTCGCTCGACTTCTACGCCGCAAAGGGCAGAAGTTTCTTTCGGTTTCTGGGGGATACAGAGCAGCCCATTCATACCATCACAGAGGAAACGGTAGAGGACTATATCTTCTATATGAAGGACCAGCAGCTTCACGATACGACCATCAATACGAACCTCCGTATGGTGCGTGCGTTCTTGTACTGGTGCATGGAAAAGGGCTATCTGGAAAAGTATCCGATCAGACTGGTGCGTGCCGATGATCCGATCAAGGAACCCTACACCACTGACGAGCTACAGAAGCTATTGAAGGAACCGGACTGCAAGACCTGCTCCTTTGCCGAATACCGCAACTGGGTCATTGTCAACTTCCTGCTTGGTACCGGCTGCCGTGCGTCCACGCTGCTCAACCTGCAGATCGGAGATTTGGACCTTTCCGCCGGGACAGTGTTTTTTCGCCACATGAAGGCACGTAATCAGCAAATCGTACCGCTCTCCAAGGCATTGGTCAAGATCATGGAGGAGTATCTGGAGCATCGCAGCGGCGACCCTACAGCCCCGTTGTTTGTCTCGGAGTATGGCAACCAGATGACCCTGAATTCGCTCGGCAATGCGATTTGGAATTATAATCATAGCAGAGGCGTGGAGAAGACCTCTATGCATCTGTTCCGGCACACCTACGCCAAACTGTATATCCAAGCTGGCGGCGACCCGTTCCGTCTGCAAAAGCTTCTGGGACACGCTGACCTTACCATGACCCGGCGGTATGTGGCACTGTATGCGGACGACCTGAGAGCCAACTATGACGCCCTGAATCCCCTAGAGCAGCTGACCCGCAAAAATCGCCACGGAGATAAGATCAAGATGGGGAAGGGGGAGGGAAAGTAAAAATGGGTCAATGTCCCTTGAGCAAAACGAAATGATATGGTATAGTGAAATCAAAAAAGGAGACGCGGATCAATATGAGTGATGAAGAGAAGCGCTGGCCATTCGATGGTTTCTACCTGAAGCTGGCTGAGGCACAACGGGAGTATGAGCAGGAGCAGCACATTGACCCTGCCTCGTTGACGGAAGAAGAACGACAGCAAAAACTGCAGGAGATTCTGGATTGTATTAAGGCCTCTCGCAAAAAGAAAAAGGAGGCCGATGAACAGCTTGATCCCATTGTGCCGGAGGAAAAACCGGAAAACGCCGGGGCAACTCCACAGCCTGCAAAACAGTACATCACAGATCTTGTTGGTGAGGATTACAAGAACTGGCATGGAATCGTGGTGCTTGATGCGGGCACGAACTCCGGCAAGACCTATTTTATTCTGAAGACATTGCTGCCGTGGGCATATGAACATCGTAAGCGTATCCTGATTCTGTGCAATCGCGAAGCTCTGCGCAACCAGATCGAGCGCGATGTGAACCGTTTGGGGAGTATAGAGGTATCCTACGAGGACTATGATCCCGCGCTTGGAGGAATTGTCAACAAACCCGCCATAGATAACAAGTATGAGCACACCATCTGTGTTGAAACATACCAGTGGCTGGAAACCTTCCTGCAAAGGAATGAAGATGCCGCCAAAACTTATCTGAGATCGTTTGATTATATCGTGTCAGACGAGTATCACTACATGGTGACCGATGCCAGCTTCAACGATCATGTGGATGCAAGCTATGAGGCTATTAAAGAGCTGTGGACAACGAAGACCTGCATCTTTATGAGCGCAACCGCCCGCCCCTTCTTTGATTATTGGAAGCTGCGGAAAATGATTCCAGAGGGGCAGCATTATCGTCTGCCGATGGATTATCGGTTTGTGTCAAGCGTGAAGTTCTTCTACCGTGACGATGACGAGCGGGATATCATCCGCCGGGTACAGCCGGGAGAAAAGATCCTCGTTTTTGTGAATACCATCGCCAAGCTGCGAAAACTGCGGGACAGTCTGAAGGCAGAAGGCATAGAGGATGTGGCGTGCCTGTGCTCCAAATACCGTCAGGAAGCGGAGGAGTTTGACAAACTGGATGATGTGCTTGTGGGCAATGTTCTGCAGCATCAGGTCACACTGACCACAACGACCCTCTATAATGGTGTGGATATGAAAGACCGTGCGCTGAAATATATTGTCAGTGAACTGTGGAACCCGCTCGTTAATGCACAGATCCTTGGCCGCAAACGTCCCTTGGATGAGGGGGATACCTGCGCGGTGTATTTGCAGCATTACCCCAAAGAACGTCTGGAAGGGGAACTTAAAAAAATCGAGAAGTATCAGCTGGAACCGGTCGAGGCATATCGGAAATGGTTTGATGATAGGAAGGCATGGAAGACATACCTGCATCAGCCTGAAACAGTGGAAATACTGAAAAAAAGCCATACAGTCGTTCTGGATCCACGGGAAGGTGAATACTGCTGGCGGAAACGTGCGACCTTGCAGGCTCGTGTAGAACGTGTTTTCCTGCTGCAAATGCTCGAACAGGGGTATCAGACAGAGCTGCTGAAAAAAATCGATGAAAGCCTGCTTGCAAAAGTAGAGCGCCTTGACCCGCCGCTGCTGCTTGAGTATCTGGATGCCCATCTGAATGAGGAACGCTACTATCAAGACTGGCAGAAGATCTTCTTTGAGCTGGGGCACATCTACAACAAGGCAGATGGACACGCTGAAAAATCGTTGCCAAGCTATACCTGTGCACGTCAATGGCTACAGCACTATGGATATGATCTTGGAAGTAAGCAGAAGCGATTTGAAGCAGGACAAAAGAAAATGGTCTGGTGGGTGACAAAATCAGAAAATTGATGCCTACGAAATTCACTCTATTATATAGAAAAGTGAAAAATATAGGCGATGATGTCGCTCTGTATTCGACTTCTTTATTTGAATTTTTGCGTGGTTGTGTTAGCCGAGTGCTTCTTGAACGGCCGAAGCATGAGGACGGGACAGAAACACTCGGTTAACATGATCACGCCAACGGAAATCTTGACTAAGCGAACCTGTGAGCTTTTTCAAGATTGGAGTTGATCTAAATGGTATGAGCGCCAGCGAATACCTTCCTCTTTATCAATCCTTCACCAATAGGACGCATATCAGAAATGGGCGACGATTTGATCAGAGTGAAATATCTCAAATAGTTGAGAAAAACATCTGCTGCGGTGTGATTCTGTCTGGCTTTGATACAATTAAAAAGTTTACCTCGAACGGAATATATCGTGTTACCGTATAATACAAGGGCGCCTACACTGTGGACACCGTTTCGTGGCTGAATTTTAAGCTGCCAAAAGGGAGTGGCATTCTACGACCACCCTGAAACATGACTCAAGGAGGCGGTTTCAATTTGAAATCCCCTTGAAGACTTATCAAGACTGTCTTTGTTGCGCTCGTGACAGATGGCAGATTTCCATGACGCCACGCATATTGTACACCGTTGTTTTACGTACCTTCGTGATTCCTCCCTCAACAGTGGTCAGTTTGACCAAAGTTGAAAGCGGATCAAGGCGGTCTGCGTGTGGTTTCCGACCTCAACTTTCAAATTGAAAGTCGAGCTCAATGGATCAAGATATGCTTTGTTCGCTGATGGGATTGCCGTATGAGACCCTGTGCCAAACAGTACGCACCGGCAACGGTCTAAATTGGAGTGAGGTCACTTAGACTGACCCAATCAAGAGAGGTGTCCCCAATTTTGGGGAGATGTAGACGGTGCTCAAAAATGTGCGCCGTGGTTCAATTCTGGACTTTCGCCACAAGTGGAGATGTGTTTGACAGACCTTATGACTGGAATCAAAGTCCGCTCATAATTCCGTCGCATTTCACGACACAAATAGGGTATGCTCAAAAGTGGTGAAAATAATAATCGAGCCGCAAATCCGCCGGGATATCTGCTGTCTGATATTAAACGCCGCTCTTTAAGTTTACTTCTTGACCGAATACCACAAAAAAGAGCCTTGCTACTCGTGTCTGAGCGGCAGAGCTCTGTTGCTGCATGATGTGCTATAGGAAATGGTGGTTGGTGTCAGCGCTCAATGATCTCGGTGGTGATTCTGGTTTGACCTTCACCAAGAAGCTTGCCATATGCGCGGTCTGAGATCCGCTTGAACTTCTCTGCTTTTTCTCTTGATGCAAAGTAGTCTTGTCCTAGCACGGAATCTCCGTTCTCATGATCGATAATTTGCACCAAGATTTTATTTTCAGCCATAAGCTTACCTCCTGCTGATAGAAGTGGTGACGATGGGCGCGATGTCTATTACCGCAGCTTTCTCATATAGGCTTGGGACGTCCTTTTCTGGCTCTCGTAGAAGGTAACGCCGGTAACATCATCCACGACCAGATCATCATAAGGGATGCCCTTTTTGTTCAGATGATCAATGAACCAACGTTTTTTCAGATAGCACCACGGGGTTCTGCTGAGGTCGCCGTAACTCGATGCAGGCCGTTCACATGCGTTGTAGGTTTTGCCGCAGATGCTCCACCATTCTTTACGCACTCGCTCCCGCATTTGCAGGACCTCAGAGGTGCCGTGAAGGCCATGCTCCTCGCCATACTGATAATCTGCCTTTTTGATTTTTGCGTTCTGTCCCGCGCTGACTGCACCAAGACCCAACATGCCTAAAAATAACGAAAAAGCGCCTGCCATAATATTATCCTCCTGATATTTTGAAGTGTGTTTGTTTTGATGTATCTAAAGTTTACCAAACGATGCGTCCGATAAGATGGACTTACAAGTGTGCTGTTAAAAATATGGAGCGTTGTGGCTGCCGTCGCGCGGACTGATGGTTGACCGCACTATAGCAGGCAAAAAGTATCCGGTAAGGCCTCCGGTGGCGGGGAGCACCTCACTCCGTCAGCCCCAACAGATAATCGGTCGACACCTGATAGAATTGGGCGAGCTGGATCAGATGAGGAATCTCGGGGCATTTATCGTGCTCCCATGCGTAGACTGCCCGGCGGGTTACACCCATGGTTCGGGCAAGGTCGGTCTGGGTATAGCCGTGCGTCAGGCGCAGGTGCTGCAAACGTTCTGATATAATGGTCATGGCTGCTCTCCTTTAAATAATGGGCGTCCTCTCACAGCCCGGCGAATCTCTGTCTTTACGGGTGCATTTTTAAACAACGTCAAGGGTAATGGTGCCGCCTTCTTTGGTGATGATCTCATACTCGATGGACTGGATATCCCGCAATACCAGCTTTTCGATACTCAGGATGCTGGCAAGGGGGATGGAAAGCATGGTGTGTCCGGCCATGAAATGCAGCTCTGACTTGTTCCGGTGCGTGTGCAGCTGGATGTCTTGAAATGCGATGTCTGCCCCGAAAAAAACGGCGCACCCACTGGCTTTGCACTCGGATGTCTCGGCAAGAAAGGTGTCAATAGCGATTTTATAAGTATCCATGAGGAGCCTCCTGTAATTTTATATATAGCACTACTCTCACTCGTGCCCTCGCTCTCTGTCTTGCTGTGATTAGTCAGCCTTCACGAACAGCTCCATGCAGTCCGCACAGATGACCCGCACTTCCTTGGTGCTCCGGATGATGGTACCGCACTTGGGACATACCCACCGCCGGGTGCTGCTCTTTGCCTTGGGAGGCTTGGGTGCGCCGGTCTGACTGCTGCCAGGTGCCTTGCTGCCTGCTCCGGTGCCTGCCATATCCGACCACGCCAGCCGCTCACCCATCTGGATGTCCTGCCAGCCCTGAAAGATGATGAAGTCCAACAGCTCCTCGGACGGGCTCGTGATGGTCCAGCCGTATTTCTCGTGGTGGTCGACAGTCAGCCCGTGTGCCTCGGCCTGCTCTTTAAAGCGCCGGTTGTGATAGACCCCGTTGTTGCTGGTATCCTTGATACCGGTCTCCATGCAGTACTCATGCACCATCTCATGCAGCAGGGTGGAAGCGGTCTCCTCGATAGGACGGTCAAGGGTAGCCGACGAAATATTGATCTCGTACTTGTTTTCACCGCCTGCCTGCCAGACCTTGGAACAGGTGATATGACCATAGGCGGACGGGGGCTTTTTCAGGCTGATGATGGGCTCGGGCAGTTTGCCTGCAAAGTAGTGCTTGTTGAGCTCGCGGAACATCTTTTCCAGCTGACCGGCAGCGCGGGAGGTTTTGACAGTCTGTTTCATGATTTTTCGAACCTTTCTCTTGATAAAAAAGGCCGGGACAGGTATAATATTGGTGTAGCCCGCCCCAGCGGGTGTACGGCAGCTCTATACAACGCAAACTTTGGTCAGGGAGCGCTGTATGGGGCTTTTCTTTTTCAGGTGATGCTCAGGCGGGTGCCGGTGACCGTTTTGCTGTACTGGTCGTACAGGTCGGGCGCTACGGCCTTGATGGCTTTGCTGTCCAGTCGGGTGCTGGAGAAATCAGACAGGCGGACTTTATGGCAGCCTACTTCCAGATAGTTGGTGGAGCGCTCAGCCAGTGCCTCGCGGATCTGGATCTTCAGCTGCTCCTGTTCAGCCTGTGCGGCCTCGATCAGTTGGGCGGCCTCCTTGTACTGCTCGACAAGGGTCAGTAAAACGTTGATACTCATGTGCGTACCTCTCTTCAAATCGTTGGGTGAATGGTCGGATGTGAGAACCGGTGTTCCCGATGGCATGAGTATACACATGATTGCACAATTATGCAAGATGGAATGTTGCACAAAGAAAAAACGATGATTTTATGCACTATGCATAATTGAGCAATCATGCATAATAAACAATACATATAAGAGTGGAGAGACTACAATGGGTGGAAGAACCAGTGCGGCAAGCCACAACAAATACAATGCAAAAGCCTACGACCGGATAAACCTTGTTGTCCGTAAAGGTCAGAAGGAGCAGATTCAGGAGTATGCTAAAGAGAAGGGGATGAGCCTGAATGCCTATATCAACGCCTTGATTCAGGCAGACATGGGCGAACACCTAACCCCGGGGGTAGTTAAAAATCTGGAAGGGGACGCTGACTCGGTAGAATGAGATAGTTGTTCCATCTCCCCAGACCTGATTAAAATCTAGCAGCAGAAGGCCTCTGTCTTTCACAGAAATGTGATCGGCGGGGGCCTTTTTAGCGTAAAAAATAGCCTGACCCAGAGCAGGTGGTAGCTGCAGTGACGGGATGCAAGTTATACCTATATATAATAGGGGCAGCAGGGAAGAGAGTAAAAATTATGTAGTACTGTGCGATATACCTCGTCAGGACTCCTGACTGATGTGACGGCATGAACTGGTTTTTCCGCGCGAGGGGGCGTTCTATTTAACGGTTGTCATTACATCGGAGCGGCTATCACACCTGACTGCACTCTCCAGCGCCTTGGACAACTATATGACCACACATTTTGTCCATCGATGATTTCATCTGGAGCTTTCATGCGAAACTGGGCAATGTGCAAAAAAGTTCTGGCTGAATCGCATTTTTTTCTAAAACATGGATGGATACATTTCCTCGGATTTCTATTGATTCCCAGATATAACCATGATAGAATAATAAGAGAATTCAGACGGCCACGTAGAAGAACTGGTATCCTCTGTTTTGTGATGGAAGGATACGCCTTGATTGCGGTAAGGAGGTGAATCCAGTGGGCTTATGTCTGTTTGCGAACAATCATGTGATAGATCATGAGAAAACCCGAATGATAGATCAAAATAAAAAGCCCACTGCTGTTTCCCTTGCTGGCGTGATGCGCAAAGGTGAAAATGAAGTGGGCTTGTTGAGGTTCTACAAAAATGTGAAATATTACATACTTGGATCAATACACATGCGGCGCTTGAGCTGTAGCATGACGTCCTGGTTTTCATTACGGCCACATTGCATTTGAAATGACCTTGGGCGAAGCTGTCGTCCGAGGGCTTTTGTCTGTCCAGAGATCAGTGATAACAATCTGTCAATTTTGGGAGAAGAGGAACGGTTATCTAAAAGGAAGGTGCTTGCCGGAACGGTGTGAGTTAAAGAGATTACTTTATAGAAGTTTGCGTTTTAAATGTCCAAGCAACATCCGCAAACTGCATATCGCAAATATGCCGTGTTGATAGGGCACTATTTCTGAAAATTGCGATAAAACGAATGACGATAAGAAGTGCATAGACAAGGATTTATGTGAGGAGAAAAAATGGCTACGAATACTGTTGGAATCGATAAGGAAGTTGAAGTTAACCGCAAGGAAAATCTGCGCGACCATCGCCTGTACTGGATCGGACGTCGGATGCAGGACGTGATCTTGTCATCGCTGGCACTGGTGGTGCTGTCGCCGGTCATGCTGGCTACGGCTATTGCAATTGTGGTGGACGACCCGTCTGCGGGTCCTGTTTTCAGTCAGGAGCGTATCGGCCGCAACGGTAAGCCCTTTAAGTTCTATAAGTTCCGCTCCATGTGCCCCAATGCAGAGGCAAAACTGGACGACCTGCTAGACCAGAACGAAATGGATGGTCCCGTGTTCAAGATCAAGGACGACCCCCGCATTACCCGTGTGGGCAAGTTTATCCGCAAGACCAGCCTCGATGAGCTGCCCCAGCTGTGGAATATCCTGAAGGGTGATATGAGCATCGTTGGAGTCCGAGATATAATAGGGACAACCAAGAGAAAACCGCAGTTTCCAGCGGCTTTCGCTATGTAGAGTTCTCTCGGATGTCCGTTATTTGTTGCAAGTGAGATCTGATGCATGGGCGAATGTCATTGAAACTAGCAGGCTCTTTGGATGCTCATTTTGACCCAATCTTACGAGCAACAAATTGAACAAGGAGGATTCGACATAGCCTGTGTACCCTTTGATACATGGGCTAGGAGTCGTGGAGAAGAATATTGAAACAAGAAATAAAGATAGAATAACAAGCCCCTGATTTAATCGGGGGGGGTATAGGAAAGGATGATTAGGATGTTGCGAACGTGTAAATTGGATCGCAGATTTAATTCTCCAACCCCAATTAATGGGAAGAAAACTGAATATCGGAACCCTTATATTACATATCTAATAAATCTACATGTAATGCCCTTAAGTTGTTTCATTCTATTCTCTATATGGCTTTGGGGAGAGTTACATATCTTACTAAATCCATGTGAAAAAAATGTGATTGGGATGGATGTTCTTTTCTTTGGAATGTTTATCCTATTTGGTTTTGTTTTATTTTACTTAGAAAGATGCTTACGTTATTGCGGGGACAATCGTAAGTTGACATATAAATTACAAAAAAATGTGAGGGGAAAGAGAGAAATCTATGTATAGAAAAGATTTAGAAAGATGGTTAAAGCATATAGACTTTATAGTTCTGGATATGATTTGCTTGCAGCTGGCATATGTTTTGGCGTATGCAATTAGCGGTTATGGATTTAATCCATATGCAATCATTATTTATCGTAATATGGCGGTATTCCTTGAATTAGCAGATTTAATTGTTATTTTTGCGTATGGAACTATGAAGAGTGTTTTGAAGAGAGGATATTATCGTGATTTTGTAGTAACTGTCAAACATTCAGTTATGGTAGGGGCATTAGCTGTTTTATATTTATTTATGCTGCAACAGGGTCAGAAATTTTCAAGGTTAGCATTAATTCTTACAATAGTTATTTATTTGCTACTTACCTATTTAGTGAGAGAACTTTGGAAAAAGTTTCTTAGAAAGAAAATGGAAGATGGCGGCGAACGCAAATTGCTCATTATTACATCTGAGGATGCTGCAGAGCAGGTAGTTGTAAATATGAAAGAAAACAATTATGCAAGATACACACTTGCTGGAGTTGCTGTTATTGATGCTGATTGGACAGGGAAAAAAGTGCATGGTGTACCAGTAGTAGCAAATGAAGAAACAGCTGCTATGTATGTATGTCAGGAATGGATTGATGAGGTTCTTATTGTTATTTCAGAAGTCCTGCCGTATCCATCGGAATTAATTGAACAGCTGACGGAGACTGGTGTGACAATTCATCTTAATCTTGCAAAAATTACAAATGTGCCAGGTAAAAAGCAATTTGTAGAAAAAGTTGGAAACTATATAGTTCTTACAACAAGTATTAACTATGCATCATCTAAGCAGTTGATGTTGAAACGTTTAATGGATATTGCAGGCGGATTAGTTGGTTGTATTCTTACTGGAATTATTTGTGTTTTTGTTGGGCCGGCAATTTATATTGCTTCTCCGGGACCGATTTTCTTTGCACAGGAACGTGTCGGAAAGAATGGAAAGAAATTTAAAATGTATAAGTTCCGAAGTATGTACATGGATGCAGAAGAGCGAAAGGCAGAACTTATGAAAGACAATAAGCTTGGGGATGGAAAGATGTTTAAGCTTGATTTTGATCCTCGTGTTATTGGAAATAAAATTCTTCCTGATGGAACACATAAAACAGGTATTGGTGACTTTATCAGAAGGACAAGTTTGGATGAGTTCCCGCAGTTCTTTAATGTGTTGAAAGGGGACATGTCGATCATTGGGACTAGACCTCCCCTGATTTCTGAAACTTCTTTGTATGAGCTTCATCATCGAGCAAGATTGGCGATTAAACCTGGAATTACTGGTATGTGGCAGGTGAGTGGACGAAGCGATATTACGGATTTTGAAGAGGTTGTAAGACTGGATAAAGAGTATATCGAGAATTGGAATATAGGGATGGATATAAAAATTCTATTTAAAACAGTGTTAGTGGTATTTAGAAAAGATGGTTCAATGTAAATCCAATATGCAGCTTATTTTATGAACGAGATAAGCTGCAAAAGAATATAAATAGATAAGTTATAAATATAATGCTAAAAGAGGAAGCTATGAATAAAAGAAAAAATAAAACTTCTCCACTTAAAATTGCTGTTCTTGGACATAAAACAATTCCAAGTCGTCAAGGTGGAATTGAAATTGTCGTTGAAGAATTAACGGTTCGTATGGCAAAACTAGGGCATAAGATAACAGTATATAACCGTAATGGGCATCATGTAAGTGGTAAAGAATTTGATGAGAAAAAATTGAACGAATATAAAGGTATCCGAATGAAATATGTGCCAACGATAGATAAAAAAGGCTTAGCGGCGATGAGTGCTTCGTTCTTTGCAGCGGTAGCTGCAGCGTTTGGAAAATATGATGTGGTGCATTTTCACGCAGAAGGACCATGTGCAATGATGTGGCTGCCAAAATTATTTGGAAAGCGTTGCATAGCTACGGTACATGGTTTGGATCATCAGAGAGCAAAATGGGGTAAATTAGCCAGTACATATATTATGCTTGGAGAAAAATGTGCAGTTAAATGTGCAGATGAGATTATTGTTCTAAGTGAAGGGGTTCAGAGTTACTTTAGGGAAGTTTATGGACGTGATACAAAGTTTATTCCTAATGGTGTAAATCGTCCAGTTATTAGAAAGGCAGAACTTATTGACAAGAAATTTGGATTAAAGAAAGATGAGTATATTTTATTTTTAGGACGGCTTGTTCCGGAAAAAGGAATTACTTATTTGATTGAAGGATTTAAGAATGTAAAGACCGATAAAAAGTTGGTTATTGCAGGAGGCAGTTCGGATACCGATGAATTTGCTAACCAGTTAAAAGAAATGGCAAAAGACGATGACAGAATTATCTTTACTGGGTTTGTTCAAGGACAATTATTAGATGAATTATACAGTAATGCTTATATTTATAGTTTACCAAGTGACTTAGAGGGAATGCCGTTAAGTCTTTTAGAAGCAATGAGTTATGGGAATTGCTGTTTGGTATCCGATATAGATGAATGTGCTTCTGTAGTGGAAGATAAGGCAATCATATTTAAAAAAAGTAATGTAGGAGATTTGCAGAGTAAGCTTCAAGAAGCTTGTGAGGATGCAAGACGGGTACAGAAATATAAAGATGAAGCAGCAGATTATATTTGTGAAAAATATAATTGGGATGATGTTGTGGAGAGAACATTAGAATTGTATAGGAGATAAAATGAGCAAAGAATTTATTGAATTGAAAAACAAGACGATTTTTATTACAGGTGTAGCTGGATTTATTGGATCAAACTTGGCTGAAAGGTTATTAAAAGAAATAGAAGGAATAAAAATAGTTGGACTCGATAATATGAATGATTATTATGATGTTCGTTTAAAAGAATATAGATTAGAAAAACTTTCATCTAGTAAGACATTTTCCTTTGTAAAAGGAAATTTGGCAGATAAGGAACTCATTAATTCGATTTTTGAGAAGTATACTCCTCAAGTGGTTGTGAATTTAGGGGCACAGGCAGGTGTGAGATATTCTATTACAAATCCAGACGCATATATAGAAGGTAATTTGATTGGATTTTATAACATATTAGAGGGATGTAGACATTATCCGGTAGAACATTTGGTATATGCATCGAGTTCTTCAGTATATGGAAGTAATAAGAAAGTTCCGTATAGTACAGATGATAAAGTAGATAATCCAGTATCGTTATATGCGGCAACGAAAAAAAGCAATGAGTTGATGGCTCATGCATATTCAAAACTCTATAATATTCCATCAACTGGTTTACGTTTCTTTACTGTTTATGGACCGGCAGGAAGACCCGATATGGCATACTTTGGATTCACAAATAAATTGTTAAATGGAGAAACTATTAAAATTTTTAATTATGGAAATTGTAAAAGAGATTTTACTTACGTTGATGATATTGTGGAAGGCGTTGTACGGGTAATGCAGGGGGCACCAGAGAAAAAGAACGGAGAAGATGGTTTGCCAATTCCTCCATATGCTGTTTACAACATTGGAAATAATCATCCAGAGAATTTATTAGATTTTGTAGAAATTCTTCAGGAAGAATTAATTAGAGCAAGGGTTTTGCCAGAAGATTATGATTTTGAGTCACATAAAGAACTTGTTCCGATGCAGCCGGGAGATGTTCCTGTGACATATGCTGATACGCAAGCATTGGAAAGAGACTATGGTTTTAAGCCATCGACAACTTTACGTGAAGGATTACGCAAGTTTGCAGAATGGTACAAAGAGTTTTATATGTAAATATATTTTAAGAATAGGAAGAAGAGAGAAAAAATGAGAGATTTTAATTCATTGAAAATTGCTGTGGCAGGGACAGGATATGTTGGATTATCTATTGCTACTTTATTGAGTCAGCATCATCAGGTTACAGCAGTAGATATTATTCCAGAAAAGGTAGAGTTAATTAACAATAAGAAATCTCCAATTCAGGATGATTATATTGAAAAATATTTAGAAGAAAAAAAATTGAATTTAACAGCTACATTGGATGCAGAAGAAGCTTATAAGGATGCAGATTTTGTTGTTATTGCAGCTCCAACAAACTATGATAGCAAAAAGAATTTTTTTGATACTTCTGCAGTAGAAGCAGTTATAAAATTAGTCATTGAATATAATCCGGAAGCGATTATGGTTATTAAATCGACGATTCCTGTTGGATATACAACAAGTATTAGAGAAAAATTTCATTGTGATAATATTATTTTTAGTCCGGAATTTTTAAGAGAAAGTAAGGCGTTGTACGATAATTTGTATCCAAGCCGAATTATTGTTGGAACAGATATTAATAATGCACGTTTAGTAAAAGCTGCACATACGTTTGCACAGCTTTTACAGGAAGGTGCTATCAAAGAAGATATTGATACTTTATTTATGGGCTTTACAGAGGCAGAAGCAGTCAAACTGTTTGCAAATACATATTTGGCATTACGAGTTTCTTATTTCAATGAGTTAGATACTTATGCCGAAATGAAAGGTCTGAATACACAGCAGATTATTAATGGAGTATGTCTCGATCCTCGTATTGGAACACATTATAATAATCCATCTTTTGGATATGGTGGGTACTGTTTACCAAAAGATACAAAGCAGCTGCTTGCTAACTACGCAGATGTTCCTGAAAATCTTATTGAAGCAATTGTTGAGTCTAATAGAACGAGAAAGGATTTTATTGCTGATCGAGTATTGGAACTTGCTGGAGCATATGAAGCGAATGATGACTGGGATGAAAGCAAAGAAAAAGATGTTGTGGTAGGTGTATATCGTCTCACGATGAAGAGTAATAGTGATAATTTCCGTCAGAGTTCTATCCAGGGAGTCATGAAGAGAATTAAGGCAAAAGGTTCTACGGTTATTATTTATGAGCCTACATTGAAAGATGGAGAAACTTTCTTTGGAAGTAGAATAGTTAATAATTTAGATGAGTTTAAGAAGCAGAGTCAGGCAATTATTGCTAATCGTTATGATAGTTGTTTGGATGATGTTAAAGACAAAGTATATACAAGAGATATTTTTCAAAGGGATTGATGAATTTGAAAGTGAAAGGAGAAGACATTGAGAATACTTATTGTAAATTATAGATATTTCATTTCAGGTGGCCCTGAAAAATATATGTTTAATATTAAAAAGATGCTTGAAGATAATGGACATGAGGTTATACCCTTTTCCATACATTCCAATAAAAATGTCGAAACAGAATATTCAAAATACTTTGTAGAACCAATTGGTGGACGAGATACAACATATTTTGATGAAGTGAAAAAGACACCTAAATCAATTTGGCAGTTACTTACACGAAGTATTTATTCTCGTGAAGTAGAAAAGGCACTAAAAAAAGAAATAAATGATGTAAAACCAGATTTAGTATATATTATTCATTTTGTTAATAAATTGTCTCCGAGTGTAATTACAGGTGCAAATAAAATGGGAGTCCCTGTTGTATTAAGATTATCGGATTATTTTCTGTTATGTCCAAGATTTGATTTTATGTATGAAAAGAAAGTCTGTGAGGAGTGTTTATCAAAGGGATATAAGAGTTGTATTAAAAAGAGATGTGTGAAAGGATCGTTATTTGCATCTGTTGTAAGAGTGTTTTCTATGAAATTTCATAAAATGATAAATGTATATAAAAATGTATATGCATTTATAACACCATCAGAATTTTTGAAGAAAAAATTATCATTAAATGGATTTGAAGAAAAAAGAATTCATTGTATTCCTACTTTTACAGCAAGTAAAACAACAATAGGGGAACAGCAGATTGGATCCTATGGATTATATTTTGGACGTGTTACTGAAGAAAAGGGAGTTGAAACCGTTATAAAAGCGTATGAAAAATTGCCTGAGTATACAGTTAAAATTATGGGAGACGATACAACAGATGAGGCAAAACGTCTGAAAAAATATGTAGAGAATCATAAAATGAAGAATGTTGAATTCCTTGGGTTTAAGAGTGGAGAGGAACTAGAAAATGTTATTAAAGGAGCTAGATTTACATTGATTCCTTCAATTTGGTATGATAACTTACCTAATACTGCTTTAGAGTCGTTTCAATATTCAAAGCCGGTTATCGCTAGTAATATAGGAAGTCTTCCGGAATTGGTTATTGATGGGGAGAATGGATATTTATTTAAACCATCAAATGTTGAAGATCTTATTAAAAAAATTAAGATGTTAGATGATGACACTTTGGTTAAAAAAATGGGACAAGCTAGCAGAAAAAGGCTTGAAAGCAGATTTGCACCACAAACACATTATGAAGAGTTGATGAAGATTTTTAACGAAGCTGTCAAGAGTAGAAAGTAAAGAGGTAATTAATAAAAATGAAAAAGAATACTGAAAAAAAATTAAATGGTACAGTAATTGTTACATATCGTTGTAATGCCAGATGCTCAATGTGCAATCGTTATAAAGCACCATCTAAGCCAGAAGAAGAAATCAGTTTGGACACAATAAAAAAATTACCAAAGATGTATTTTACAAATATTACTGGTGGTGAGCCTTTTATTAGAACTGATTTGAAAGACATTGTACGTGAATTATATAAAAAATCTGATCGTATTGTTATTTCAACTAATGGATTTTTTACAGATCGTATAGTGGATCTTTGTAAAGAATTCCCTAATATTGGTATACGTATTTCTATCGAGGGACTTGAAGAGACAAATAATGAAATACGAGGTCTCCAGAATGGTTATCAGCGTGGATATGGAACATTAAAAAAACTTAGAGAAATGGGAATGAAAGATGTTGGGTTTGGTATGACAGTACAGGACAAAAATGCACCAGATCTTGTGCCGTTATACAAAATCAGTAATGAAATGGGAATGGAATTTGCAACGGCTTCTTTACATAATAGTTTCTATTTTGTAGAAGCAAAAAATATCATACATGACCGTCCAATGGTTGCAAAGAATTTTGAAAAGTTAGTTAATGAGTTATTACGCAGCAATAGTCCTAAAAAATGGTTCAGAGCATATTTTAACCACGGATTAATTAATTATATTTATGGGCAAAAAAGACTTCTTCCGTGTGATATGAGCTTTGATACATTCTTTATTGATCCATATGGTGATGTTATGCCTTGTAATGGAACTAAGGATAAAGAAGTTATGGGAAATTTGAATAATCAATCTTGGGATGAACTGTGGAATAGTCCGCAGGCAGAAGAAGTACGAAAGAAAGTTCGTTGCTGTGATCGTGATTGTTGGATGATTGGATCTGTTTCACCTGCCATGCACAAATATATCTGGAAACCAGCAACATGGGTTTTGATACATAAATTTAAAGCTTTGTTTAGTAAAACACCGTACAGTATGTATGAAAACCGTATTTGTCGTGACTATCGTGATGGAAAGGTCACAAAAGAAGAACTTGATAAATGCAGTACATGTGATGTTAATTGTGTAATTAATAATGGATTAAGTGAAGCTTCGAAAGAGCAACTGAAGCATAAATCTGGAGAACAGATTGTTGATGAAGATATTGCAAAACAGATGGAGAAATAAAAATGTATTCTATAACAAAAAGTAAGACTACAAAGCGATATGCTATTTTCATATGTCTAGTATATATATTTGTATTCAAAGATTGGATGGAACAGTATATACCCGTTGTTGGTTATATGGATGAACTATTTGCGGTATTATCTATCCCTGTTTTTGTATTTGAACTAAAAAAGAATCAATTTAAACTTAAAATACAAAAATGTACATGGGGGGGTATGCTAGGTTCATTCTAGTATTCTTATGTTTTGGTTTTCTATCTAGTGTCATTTATAGATATCAAAGTATATTGAAAGCAGAAGTATCGGATGCATTTTTATGTATAAAATTTTGGCTTGCATTATATGTTGGAAAAAAGATTTTTGCAAAAATAGATATGCAAAAATATGCAAGCAAAATATTTTTTCATGTAAAATGCATTACGATATTGTATGGAGTGTTAATTGTTATTGATTATTCACTTCACATTTTCCAAGCGACAGAAAGATATGGTTTAAGATCTGAACAATTGATGTACACGCATCCAACGGTACTTGTAGCTTGCTGTGTGTTTTTGATTATGATTCTCCTTTCACTTAAAAATTATGTAACAGGAAGCAAGAAATATATAATAATACTATTGCTCATAATGTGTTCTACTTTAAGAAGCAAAGCTTTTGGAGCCGCACTTGCAATCATATTAATATGTTATTTTGTGTTTGTTCGAAAGAAAAAAATAACGCTGAGAACAATGTTGCTATTTATTCCTTTGGTTGTGATTTTAGGATGGGATCAAATACAATATTATTTTTTCAGTTCAATCATTCCGGATTCTGCCAGGTATCAATTACTTACAAAAGCGTTTGAAATTGCAAGAGATATGTTTCCATTTGGTACAGGATTTGCTACATTCGGTTCATATTATTCTGGAGTATACTATTCATCGGTATATGCAGCATATGGATTATCTAATATTAATGGGTTACGTATCGGGGCATCACAATTTATAAGTGATTCGTTTTGGCCAATGATATTAGGGCAATCAGGATATTTTGGACTGCTTTCGTACATTTTTGCAGTAACGATGTTACTCAAAGCAATCCAGAGAATTAGAAAAGTAGAAAATTCATATTATGCTGCAGCAATGAGTGGAATATGTTATTTGATAATTGTATCAATGGCAGAATCTGCTTTCGTGCATCCGATAGCGGTACCGATAGCTATGATGATAGGAGCTTTTTTAGGAAAATGTGAGTAACGACATAAATATTCGACACTGAATAATAAATGATAGAAAATTGAATGTAATACATAAAAATATAACAAAAATTATAATTTCAATTATGAAATGGTCATTTATTCAGGAGGAATATTTGTGGAACTAAAAATAAAACCTAATAAAATTTTAATGTGGTTATCATATAACTGTTTGTTTTTTTCCATCATGCTTAAAATGCTATATCAAACAAACCAAAATAGCACTATAAGACTTTTGGGATTTGGTATGCAGGCAATAGTTTTGCTGTGTTATTTTTTGGAGGAATTGATAACATTAAAAAGAAAATCAATAAATTGTATTACTTTGATTTTAGGGATTCTAGTTGTATATCAATGTGTAATTACTATATTAAATGATTCAATTTATTTACCTTATACGCCAATTGATATATTTATTTGGCCGTTAAGTGTTATTGTGTATTATAACTTTACTTGTCATAATGAAATGAATAAAAATACTGAAAATAAGACATTAATATATTACTTCATAATGTGTCTTATTTCTGTATTCCTTATAAAAATACATTTAGCAGGAAATGGAAATATAGGGCAGGTAGTATTTCTAACATATTATTGTTTAACTGCATTGCCACTGGTTGTCATTTTTGTTAAAGGAAAGAACTCGCGAAATTTGTGTATATTATTATGTGTTGCTATATCTGTCGCATCAACAAAAAGAACTGGTACGATAGCATTAATTTTAGGGATATTCGTGATGCTAGTATTAGATGCACACATACAAGGGTCGTTGAAAGAAAAATGGAAAAGATATATGTATCTTTTTATTGCTATTTGTATAGGTAGTGGAGCTGTATTGTATCTTGAAAATAGATCGGGGCTTGAGATTTTTGACCGTTTTTCAAAATTAAGTACGGATGGAGGGAGCGGTCGAGATGTTATTTGGGCGATTACTCTTCAAGCATTTAATGTGTCAAATTTAAGAGAAAAAATTTGGGGACATGGTTTTCAAAGTGTTTATTATCGTCTTAGACCAGGCGGATTTTCTCGCTTTTCACATAATAGTTACATAGAGTACCTATATGATTATGGGATAATAGGCTTATCATTATTAGTATTATTCGTTTTATTTTTAATTATTATAGAAATAAAGTTTATACGAGAAAAAAATAAGTATGCTCCAGTTATGGGGATGTTATTGATTATTACGATTTTCCTAAGTGCGTTTAGTTATTTTTTTGAAGAATCAAATATTATACAGCCAATAGCTGTTGCATATGGAATTATTTTAGGACAAGCTTACAAGGAAAGGAAGAGGTATGAAAATTAGTGTAATTGTACCTGTATATAATGCAGAAAGATATTTAGATAAATTAGTACAGTCTGTTTTGAGTCAAACATATGAGGATTATGAATTAATATTAGTGGATGATAGCTCAAAAGACAATAGTTATTTATTGATGAAAAAATACCAAGAAATGGATAGTAGAATCAAGGCGTACACGAAAGAAAATACGGGACCAGGTTTAACAAGAAAATTTGGATTTGAAAAATCGTCAGGAGATTTGTTTTTCTTTGTGGATAGTGATGATTGGGTTACGACTTCTGATGTATTTAGAGAAATTAATGATTTGTTTGAAAAAAATGAAAAAATAGATGTTCTTTTTTTTGATAGAGAGGATATTATTGGCGATACGAAAGATATTATTCCAGGATTCAATGAGACTAGGGAAGGATTGCACAATATTGAAGAATTAGATGAGGTTGTTAGACCGGGTTTGGGGGCAAAGATTTTTAGAAAAAGTATATTAACAGAAGATATGTTTTATGAGTCAACTATATTTGAAGATTTATATACCACATATATCTATTTGGATAAATGCAATAATTATTTCTATTCATCTAAATGTTATTATACTATATATCATGATGTTGATTCATCCTCATTATCTTCAAAACCTACGGCAGAATCTTTCGCAAGATCATTAAATATGATTTTGATGGTACATGCAAAATTGGAGAGAAGCTCACTTAGATATAGTTTAGAATTATGGATGGCACTTCTTTTTACCTGTCTCTTATACACATCTGACGCTGCCGACGACTTAATAGGT